>ULWY01073960.1_pt1 | contig 20479 bp, 21 predicted proteins | sample 1960761 | NCBI WGS metagenome assembly ULWY01 (sample SAMEA4835824, study PRJEB28245) | human gut metagenome | biome: gut microbiome; material: fecal sample | place: Denmark | collected 2008 | reverse complement strand
GAACGCCTTGATGGTCAGGCTGGTATCTTCGTTATCCAGCCATTCGGGACGCATACGGACAACAAGGTCATGCAGTTCTCCGACAACGTATGCCATCAAGTCCTGGTCGCCCAGGACCTCACCAATCGCCTCGTCATCATATTCGACGGGAAAGCTGATGGAAGCGGCGAGACCATCGAGTTCGTCATCGTCTTTGGGGCGCATTACAGTGGCTTCGAGTTTCAGAATGCTAGTGCTCATGTTAAAATCTCCTTTTTTGTGTGTGGTGGTTTGTCTTTCAACATTTTTAATTGTACGCAATTTGCACGCTGTAGCAATACAAAGTTTCTTATATTGGGTTCGCGATTTCTTGTATTTGCCTTGGGATTCTGCACAAATCAAGACCTATGAAAGGGTGAAATCCTACACAAATCAAGACCTTAACACACCCCAAAAACAACACAAATCAAGGATTTCATTTTACCAGCTCTTACCGCCGTGTACACCGCACACCAAGCAAAATGCTTCATCGATGCTCCTGCAGTTCATCGACCGGAACCCGCGTGGACCGGTCAGCATGTTCCCGCAGAGGACGTAGGTTTCGCTCATTCCCCGGCCGCTGACGCTGATGGTGTTTCCGAAGACATGAACGGCTGAGCCATCTCGACACATAGCAAACATTATACGCATCTCGCTTTCTGTTTTGTTTCTTTTCATTCTAGGCGAATCGCACGATGCGTCAATTTCTGACGTTCTGGAATAGGCATTCCATTAGGGCTGCTTCTCTCCTCTTTAGGCTGTTGCCAGCACATAAAGAAAAAGAACCACCTGTTTGTGGCAGGTAGTTCATAAGGCCGTTCATCTTTTTCGTCTGAGCTTATTGTGTCACGGACTGCCCCACGCAAATAACGAGCGATAAATGCGTGAAAATGCACGAAAAACGCACGCACACATTTAATTTGAACGCACGCGTGCGTTTATCATGACTTTTATTTACTGCAACGAGAAAACATAGAAATTTATAGTGTTTGCTCCGATTTCTCGCTTTGAAAGCGCGGTAGCTTTGCTGTTGTGCAATGCCACTTGCAAAAGCATCCCGTCGCAAAATGCAATGTTCATATATTCCCCTACTTATAGCAAAATGGAGCCTCACCCGCTACTGCAGGCAAGACTCCGGATTATTTCAGTTTAGTCTTCGAAGTTGAAGATGAAGCCGTTTTCCTTCATGGCAACAAGACCGCCACGCGACTGAGCCTTACGGTCGTCGATAGAAATATTCAGCGTCAGGCTGGTATCCTCGTTGTCCAGCCAGTTGGGGCGCAGGTCGCTGATAAGATTGTACAGTGCTGCGACAGCGTGGACAATCAGCTTCTCTTCACCCAGTGTATTTCCAATTACTTCGTCATCGTTCTCCACGGGAACGCTGATGGAAGCAGAGAGGCTTTCGAGTTCGTTGTCGTCATTCTTGCGGAATGCGGTAGCTTCGAATTTCAGGGTGCAAGTGTTCATTTTGGTATTCTCCTTTGTATGTGTTATAGGGTTTCTTCTTGCACTCTTAATTGTACGCAGTTCGCAAGGGCGGTCAATTGGTTCAATAGCGCAGAATCCGGTTGGGGCGGATTTTGCAAAAATACTTTTTACTTTTTACCTATTCTGTAAATTTGCCATGTTCGTACAAATCATGGCTTTGATTTCATCTTGTTCAATTTTATCTTTTTCATCTTTTGTGTATTTTATGATATCAGAAATCGTAATTGCAATTGCTTTACTAAAATTTGTATCAAAAATTGTGGTTGTTTGCCCTTTTACTGTTGTACAGGCAAGATATAAAAGGAAATAAGAAACTAAGATTGTTGCAATCGTCGCAACAATTACAAACGAACTCGTTCCATAATTTGCATAAGATGTTATACTTACCGTACTTGTAAGTAGTGAAACCACTACTGTTCTAAACTGAGATAAAGTGTCTCTCAGAGATGCATCTGCATTATCTAAAAACTGGCAATCCGACAATCGAGCTTCCAAAAGCACAAGCTCTTTTGTCAGCTCGATGTCATCATTTCTATTTTCAAAAATATAATTTGTTATTTCGTTAATAGCTTCTGTAAAATTGTTTTTTGATATTTTTGCTGGGAATCCGAATTTAGATACGGTTGTCCTTGAGAAGCGTTTGTATGTATTTGGTCTGTTGCTCGCTCTTTCTTCAAATTTGTTTTTCTTTTTGTCATTACCAATTAGAACCATAATCGTTTCCTTTCCTAAAAACAAAAAAGCCCCCTATTGCATTCAGTGTGATTACTGATACAATTGGAGGCTTAGAACCTGTTGATATATCTGTATTATATCATGTTTTGAGGAATACGCAACCCCATTTCAATGGGATGGCTTAATCAATATCCCAATTCCAGAAGTCTTCTACATATGGCTCGTCATCCCAGTCGTATTCTTCTGCGTCTTCATCGTCTTTGTCAAGCAAAAAGAAGCCATTATCAACCATTCTGTCACCTTTATAGATGTCCTGCTGCGGCACAAAGGTTGCGGCAGTGGTAGCATAGTCGCCGTCTTCAAGCGCTGCTTGCATAGTAGCAATATCTCCTACTTCGGGGGCAGAACCGTTCTGGACAGATGCATCAGGGTTACGCTGGACATCTACCTCGACATCGAGTGCCGGAATGAAGACCACAATAGTCTTGGAGGTGACGGCAGTTACAGAGTCGAAGTAAGTGGATTCACTTCCGTGATTGCTCTTGCGTGTGGTTTTCTTAGTATTGAGCATTGTCTTCTACCTCGCTAATCTTGTATGCTTCATCGTCAATATAGCACAGTTTGTGCCTTTCCATATTTGGAAAGATATCGGCAAAGGTTTTGTCGGTGTTTACAAAATCCGACTCATCAATGACAATCTTTCCCCTGCTGCTCGGCTTCAGTTGTCGAATATATCTGCCATTTTTCTTGAATTCTTCAAAGGTGTAAACCCCGATGATGTGCTTATCTATCCAGCATTTCAACTGCATTTTGCCGTTGTTCATAGGCTCGAAGTGTTCGTTTGCAAAAGCACCCAGCATAGGCCCGGTCGAGTCAGTAGTCCAAAAGCGGTAGGCAAAATTCTCGTCCTTCATGGCTTCACCTTTTGAGTTTCGCACAAAAGGTGACGGAATACAGATATCGTATCTATTCCCATCTGTGCCGGTGAACATACCGAACATGAAATAGCGATATTTTTTCATGATATGCTCCCACCATCACACATCTGACTTCGCTGCATTGCACTTCTTGCACAGCATCTGCAAATTGTCATCCGTGGTATGCCCGCCCTTGCTCCAAGGAACGATGTGGTCACCTTCCATATCCTCATAGGCATACTCGGTGTTGATGCCGTTCGCAACGCACAGCGGACACTTGTGACCCTGCCGCTCGTAGGCACGGAGCTTCTGAGATTCGGTAAACGCACGCAGAGACAAATGCTTTTCGTCGCGCCAAGTGCGGTCAGAGAGGATGAACGGGATGATGCCAGCCTTCTTGGTCACATCGTCATCCAGCACGAGTTTCTTGATATCAGCATCCAGAGCGTTGCTGTTGTACTGCTTTGAATGGTACTTGTTGTAAAGCAGTCCCCACGCCTGTGCGTCAGTAATCCCCTTCCGCTTGGTCGGAAACAGCATCTTTGCCCAGTTGATGACAGACTGGAAGTAGAGCCAGAGGTCATTGGCATCCTCATCATGCTGGTGGATAGCCATGTACATCTGCCCAGATTCCAGACCGTCACGGTCAGCAATCCAAGCCAGTGCCTTTTCCAGCAGTTCCTGCCGAATAGGGTTACCCTTCAGATATCCGTCAGCCATCTTTGCAGCAACACAGTTGCGTTTCGAGAAGTAGTTCTTTGCATCGGCCAGCCACGTCCCCGTATAGGTAGCGTTCAGCAATTCCTGCGGGGTCAGCACCGCACCGGCGATGTTGATGCGCTTGAACCATTCCAGTTTCTCCGCTTCGGAGCCTTCACAGACATTCACGGTCAACTCGTAGTCCAGAATCGTCCGCTTTTCCTCATCGGTCAGGTTCTGGAAGAACTTGTCGTTGCCGTTGATTTTGACGGGGAAATCTTTGTTGACATACTGCGCAATGGAAATCGTCCTCTGCTGTCCATCGAGAACCTCGTAGGTGTCCGGACCGGTCTTAGACCAGTACATGATATTCAGCGGAAATCCCTGTAACACGGAATCGATAACGGCAGCACGCTGTTCTTCTCGGTAAATAAATTCACGCTGGAAGGATGGACGTACGGTCAGTCTATTGTTGTAGCCGTATACGCCGCCGTCTCCGTCGTCCGAATAGTTCTCCACGAGGTCGGATACCTTGATTTTGGTTTCTTTGATTATCATAAGTTGTTACTCCTTTACATATTTTGTCATATCAAACGGATGAGTGTTTGAAAACTCCTCAAGTTCCTCCGCTACCTGCAGCATTCGTTCATATTGTTCTTTGTTTAATCGAAGTACATCCGTTGGCCTTTTCAAACCAAGGCAGACAGAGGATTTTTGTTCATTATATTCTTTATGTATAAATTTTTCTGCGCCAAAAATATACCCGAATTTGCTTCCAAAATCCCAAATTTCAAAAACGCTATTTGGATTTTTAGCAAAGAACTCCTCAATAGTGTTTTTCATACATGGATTGTCAAATATAATATGGTCATAAATGATAATTAGCTCATTGTCTTCTTCTGGACGGTTATCCCAGAAAAGGTTGTATAACAATTTGTTATCATCAACTATTCGATTATAAATATCTGTTGGCATTAGCATATTACTAAACAATGTGATTTTTGTGGATTCATGTCTATTAGACAATATATAATATGCAACATTAAGCATGTCTTCGCAAAGTCTTTTCATCGGGATAAAAACAATATTGTCAATACTCAGGGCACAATTTGATTCTGTAAAATAAAATTTGTTTTTGTCTGTCATTAAAACTCCCTCATGTGTAACTTGATTTCTCAGTGTGTAAAGATTGTCACAGAAGGAGTTCAATGTCATTGCCCCGTAATAGATATCCTCGAAGGCGTCATAATGCTTACGCAACCACGCTTTGTACATGTTTGCATCCCAAGTCTTACCGCTTGAACGATACAGTTTTCCTTCTCTATAGTCTCCCGTATTTTCAGGGGTTTTGGGAAATTCCATTCGAGAAAGAATACTGGGAATTTGTAAAGCAAACAACAAAATAGAACTATCATCAGGGTTACTTTTTAATTTGTTTCGGTATTCTTGTACCAGTCTAATCAGTTCCATGCGAAATCCTCACTTTTCTCCGAATAAAAATCCGCTGATAAACCGAATGTAAGTATTTTCCGTGCTTATTAACACTGTAATCGCATTTACCTTTTCCCGGAATTTTGGGGGACATTTTATCTCTCAATGCGCCGGACCCAGAAGGTGAAACTCCGTCAGCCTTCAAAAATGTATATTCGTCGTCAGGATAATACACCTCAATCCGGCACGGCGTATCATCGAACATGGAACCGCCAACAATTTCAAACTCATCCGGATTATACTTATCCATGAAAGTAATCGGCACGCCCATAACGCCCTTATAATCCACCGGAATATCAGCAACCTTATCTACATTGATGGCATCATAGTTATCGTAATGCGGATACCTTTCCATTGCATCCGGTAGTGGATTTCCGTCGTCGTCATAGTATCTCTGCCAGAGAATCAGCTTCTCGTGGCGCTTCTGGATGTCGAGATTGGTAAACCATCTGGTAAGGCCGTTCATTTTCTTGGTCATACCATCTGGGGTATTGAATTCTGCTGGGGATGTATAGCCAATCCACACCTTATTTTCTTTCAGCAGAGGAAAAAACTCTTTATATGTAATAGCGTTCTTATTTCCAATGATAAGGAATTTCTTGTTATGGGCAATCAAAATGGCAACATATTCTCTGAACAGCGAAAAAGGCGGATTTGTCACCACAATGTCGCACTCATCCAGCAAGTCGAGACATTCCTCACTACGAAAATCACCATTGCCTTCGAGCTGAGTCTTAACGCCAACTTCCACATCATTGTCGTCCCCGCCCTCATACTCCATCTTGTAGGTGGGCTCTGTGCGGTCATAATGCGTTGCGATGAGCTTCTTCAAGCCGAGTTCCGCGAAGTTCAGGTGGAAGTACCGCCAAAAAGCAGACCATGTCGGGTCATCGCAGTTGCAGAATACGACCTTGCCCGCGAAATGCTTCTTGTAGTGCCGCAGTTCCTCCGCGACATCCTCGATTCTGGTATAGAACTCATCGTTCTTTGCATCCTTCGCCTTATGCAAATTATCGTTCTTTGCCATGCCTATATCTCCCAATAAAAAATCCAGTACCGAATTACTCAGCACTGGATGTATTTTCCGTATTACAATGACCGCATGATGTTTTCTTGTTTTCTACAAGACTTTGGGTTATCGCAAAGCATTCGTTTCCGCAATCACATTGACATTTCCATCGAGCATGACCGTTTTGGCTTCCTGCTCTCTCAATGACCTTTAGCTTACCAAAGTGCATATTAGCTAAATCGTAAGTTCTTCCTTTTTTGACGAACTTATCGCGTGATGGATTTGCTTTCAAAAAGGCATCTGCTTCCTCTTCTGTCATGCTTTCGTATTCATTGGCAAATAACCAATGATATCCTCCGGCAACTGTACGTAGCTTGTTGCAGCAGTTCAAGATAGGCGAACCGCCGCTAATCCCGTATTTAAGAGAAGCCTCTTTTGCTGTAGAAAATCTCTCTTTTGTTTCAACGCAAATCACACTCTTGAAGTGTTTTTGTTTATAGCATTCAGGGCAGTCATGCCCGTATACTCTATCGGCTATTATCATCTTGTAGGAATGACCGTTTTTGCATTTCCACCAGCATTTTTCTGCAGACCCGGATGAGAAATATTCGGGCTTCAAATTCTTGTTTTTTTCGTAATCCCATTCAGCAGCAATTTCAGGATGTTCTGTAGCAAGGTTGTTCTTTTCGTTCCGTCTTCTTTTGCCTGTTGTACAAACAGGACATGTTGCGTTTTCTTTTGCTCTGCCATTGATGGGTGCTTCCCATTTATGCCCGCACTTAGAGCAAATCCAATGAACCATTTCTGAGCTGGATGATGACACCATCATCGGGTCAATGCCTACATTCAGTTCGTAGTCCCATTCTTTCAGGAGTTCCGGATGCCGTCCGCCCATACTTCGTTCAGCTTTGTAATCTTTGTATTGACGATAGATGTCTTTTGAATCCTTTTGTGTATCAATGTTAGGTTCAGAAACACCAAGCATCTCTAAGCATTGGCGAATTGCTGCGTCGAGCGTTGCGTGCCCTCTATTGTTTTCTCTGATGATATTCTCGCTATTACGAATTTCCTGAAGCCCATGCTCGCGAATACGAATTATCCGAATTCCATTCTGCTTGCATTTTTCGGACTTTTCTTCGTCATTTTTCGCTCTTTTCTCATCAGAATGGTATCGAACACCATCGTATTCTATTGCAGTGCGAATGGAGGGAATGTAAATGTCCAGCTCTTTTCCAATAACTTTCTTGTTTCCAATAACAGCCTCTGAAAAATACTTTTTTGCATAATACGCTACTGCTTGTTCTTGGAACGAGGTCTGTCCTTTATCGATAGTGCTGCATATCGGGCAACTCTTGATACGCTGGATGTAATGATATACGCTTGCCTGCCATTCCGTGCCACAAGCAGAGCATTTCCACCATACAACAATATTGCTTCCTTGTGTCAGCATACTGACATCTACATCCTTATTTTTTGCAAAGTCATAGTCTTGCATAGCTTCTGCATTATCTACCAGCATTTTCGAAGCTTCGGTAATGTGTTTGCAACAACCGCAAGACTTCACTTTTCCCCGCAGCAAAGAAGAGCGATAAGCAACAAACTCTTTTCCGCAGCTACACATACAGTTATAACGAATGTTTCTATGCCCCGTACTTCCAATCGCATCTTCTGCCAAAGAAATAACTTTGATACCGTTGTGTTCTTCGCCAACCAAATCCTGGTATGTACGTTTACGGTCTTTACCTCGGCAGTCTTTACACTTTAACCCTTTCAAGAGCGCGTCGATACCAATTATCATTGTGTTTCCGCAGCAGTTACATTTCACCAAATAGGTATCTGCTTTTGAATTAGAGCCGGGGATAGTTTCGAAAACTGTTAAATCTCCGTATGTTTTGCCTGTTCTATTTATTTTCGCCGCCATATTGAATTTCCCTCTTTAATAAAAAATCCTATGCAGAATCTCTCTGCATAGGATGCCTTTTTACTTATTTGAATAAGGCTGTTTATTTCTTCCTTCTGAATCTATTATGTCACGGGCTGGTCCCCACAAAAAAATGAGCGTTAAATGTGCGGAAACGCACAAAAAACGCACGCACACATTTTTTGAATGCATGCGTGCGTTTATGATAGCTTTTATTTAATGAAATGAGAGAATATATATAGTGGCACTTCAGAGTAGGGCATTCTGCTTTCCTCTGTACCCTGTCGTTGATGGGTGCTTTTCATTTGTGCCCGCACTTGGTGCAGACCCAGTAAACAGCCTTTGTGCCGGAAACTGTTACCTGCATCGGGTCGATGCGGGTGTTGAGCTTACGGTTCCAGTTGTCGCGCAGTTCCGGATGAAATTTAGAAAACACAAAAAGAAGCCGCAGAAACCTATCCTCTGCGGCTACACTTATTTATCTTATATTTCCTATCATATCCAATTCGCACGGATGCACAAGGCAAAATCGTGGCAAAACAGTGGCAAAGTCATGGCATAGACAAGACGCATAAGGTTTGTTCCGCTGCTGAACAGGAAAGACTCAAAAATCAGCCGTTACACTCAAATATGTCATCTCGTGTATTTTCTTGTCATTTATTGTAAATTCATGCTTGTTTTTTGGTGCGGGATGTGCTATTATAATTACAGAAGATGACAGCATTGTACAGCTAATGACATATTTGAAAGGAGTACACCATGATTTCTGTTAACCTCGCCACACCCGTGATTTTCTATAAGCAGCTGCCCGACATTGCCAAGAAGATGAATGTGGATGCTGATTTTTTGAAAGGCTTTCTCACCAACGCCAGGTGTTATGTCGAGGATGCCGGAAAAGGTGAAGTGCTTGAGCTGGACAATTCAGCCGACACGATAACGAAAGTTGTCGCAGCCCATGAGAAGCGTTTTTATGGCGCGGAAGCCATTGTGGAATTCGCCAAGAGCAAAGGCGTGAATATTCCTGCACTGAACCATTTTGAACTTGGTGCAGATATCTCTGCCCATGCAACGAAGGACCAACTTGATGACATCACTGCATTGGCCGCACGAGTCGAGCGCCTCAATAGTCGGTACAAGAGTCTTGCCCGGCTTGAGGCCCCGGACGTCATCCTGATGAACGAAGCAAGGATGGTGCGTGAGGCGGTAGAGCAGCTGGAAGATAACAGCGGTACATACTCCCTGGCTCTTGACCAGAACGGGGCCGCCTATCAATCCTTGAAGGATATTGGGTATTCTCTTGTCACCGGTTGGGACAAGTCGGTACTTGAAAAGAACAGCAATAAGGATGCGGAGGCCACCTTTCCCAAAGAGCCCGACTTTCAAAGGCTGGCATCGCTGGTCAAAAAAGCCATCGGAACCCGCACACAGGGTAAGTTTGCGTTTCAAGCGGGGCTGGCTCGTGGATATATCAGCAGCCTCGTGAATGGCAACGCAAAAGCTCAGCCGACCGAAAACACCCTCAAGAAAATCGCAAGCGCAACGGATGCTGTCACGGAGAACGAGCTTCGTATCGCCTGTGGGTATGAGCCCTTGCCTGACGACAGGAAAGACAAGCTCTCTATGCAGCGTGCAAGCATGTCTGATGACGCATGGCAAAAAGACAATGTGGATGCATTCCTCTCTTTTCTGAATGAAACGATTCCAATGTCCACTCCTCTTTCGTCCACTGAAATTCTTCAAGCTCTTTTCAAGGAAAAATACGGCGACAAGAATGACCAGATTCTTCTGGAAAAGATTTCCGCACCCAGCAACTATTACGCGGAAGGTTCGGCCGCAAACGTCATTCTTCCTATTCGACTCTGCTGGTTCAGCTTCAAGCGGATGCTGATGCAGACCCTCTATGTGGGACTTATCGGGCATTACAGCAAAAACGATGAGCTGTACATTACCGGATACATTTCTTCTGTGAAAGAGCTGCATGACGCGGTTCCGGCGCTGCGAGGCGGCATTGATGCGGCCTATGACGCGAGTCTGCCGGAGGGAATCGACATCATGAAGTTCCCGGTATTTTACACGGCTTCCAATGTTCAGGAAGCATACAAGCGGGTCCAGCAGAAAATCGTCTCCAAAATTGACGATTACTTTGCCAGCGAAGTGAAAGTCCGCGTTTCCGGTGTAGGTTTTTATACCGATACGCTCTCGGATGAAAAGTTCGTAGAATTTATGCGCCTTCATAAAGCAGCATTGACTGCTCCTTCCGCTCCTATCGAACTCCGGGACATCTATGAAAACGTTGTTGAACGTCACGGCCGCCCTGAGGATTTCCTTGTGGAAGACAGCGACTTTGACTGCAAGGCTTCCGTTATCGCCTATGTGATGAACAATGAGACGACTCTTTGTGCAGGACAGGACATCTTTGACGGGATGCTGGGCAGCAAAGAAACCGATGCAGATAATTGCTCTTGCGTTTCTGTTTCTGACAAAGAGTTTGCGCGTCTGCATTCCAAGTTTGGCCTCAAGAAAGAGGACGTTCTGGACGCTATCAAGGCATACGCGCAGGAACTTGGTCTGGAGTACGGCCCCGTCAACTACTTCATGATGTGTGACCCGAAATATGCAAACGACCTGGGCGAAGTTGTTCAGTGAGTCGTTCTGAATGCGGCAAGATGATTTGCTGCCCTATCGGTTGATACAAACAAAAAAAATAAGGCTGCTGCCCATGATGGGCGGCAGCCTTTTGCGTTTGAACAAGAGAAAACGAGAACGCCGTCAGCAACGGAGTCTTCGCAAAAGATAATTCTTTTTGATTTCATCTCTAATTATATGGAACTCGCAAGGCATCGCAAGTTTTATTTGCCAGCTTGCTTTTTCAGTTTATCCCTCGTTTCCATCAGAATAGTTCCGAGCCGGTTTTGGCCTGGGATGTTCCGGCATTTCGGGCAGTGGCAGTTGCCCCAATAGTTGTCATGCCAGCTGGTGGTATCTTCCTCGATGGGCTGCGTACCCGTTTCGAGGAGACGCTGCTTGAGGTCTTCATTCTGTTCGAATTTAGCCATCACCACGCGGCGCATTACATCGTCCCGAGTTTTGTCCCAGTTTGCGGGAATAGCCACATTACGGCCAAAACGCTTGGCAGAAGCCGGTGGCATGTCCGCAAACTGTCTGCGCTCTTCCAGTGGGACCTTGTGACTCTGAAACGCTGCTTCAGCGTTCTTGTAGCGAATCCCATCCATCACAAATTCGCAAGGATAATAGTTGCTCATGAACCAACTACGGTGGTTCTCTTTCTTAACTCGAATCATGCAAATTCTCCAATCTTTCAAATCAGGCAGCGCTTTTATTGCTGTCGTTCTTTTTCTCTGCCGCTGCATCCAAAAGGCTGCTAAACAGCTCAACAGCCGTAGACACAAACATCTGGCTCTGAATCGAGATTTTTCCCTGCTCCGGAGTCTGTTCTTTCATGTATGCAGCGGCACTATAAATTGCTGCCAAAACCTTGTGCTTCATCAAAGCAGATTCTTTGATATCCTCATTATCAGCAGTAAGGTAGTTGGCAAGGTTGTAGGCCCGCCCAAGCATCGGCTCATCATACAGCGGGGCATTGTGCTGGACCATGGTGGTATAGACGGCAGGCTGTTCTCCGAAAGTGCTGAATCGGATGCCTCGGAATCCAGAATTCAGCTCATACAAAAGCGCGAGGCGTTCGGTCAGAAACACCGCCGTCTCGGCAATTTTCTTCGCCGTTTCATCAGGCAATGAAGCAGCATTGTCCTGGCGTGCCGCGTGCAGAATCTTTTTAGCCAAAAGCCGTTTCGCATATTCCTGTACATCGTGGTCAAGCTCATAGTAAATGTGGCTTGCAGTTTTATTTGTACGCATGTGATTACCTCCTGGTTCTTGCTGCCTTTTGCCGTTCGACCCACGCTTCAGCTTCCTCTACTGTGGCATACACCGCCGTCTCACCGCGCCGGGCAATCTGCTTTCGGGCATTCTGTGCTGCCTGCTCGCTCTTGTAATCATATTTCACCCAAAAACAAGCAGGCCCGAAATGAGCCTGCCTTAATTTTTTCCAATTTAGTACATGGCCCGCTGCATCACAAATATGATGCCGGTTGCCAAAACCATAACGCCAATGTCTCTGACAACGGTTCCGACCCGTTTATCATTGGTAATGTCCTGATTCCATTCAAATCCCCAACCAATCATAGCGACACCAACCACAATCAAAATAATACCAACAATCGTTAAGCTTTCTTCTGATAAACCGTACATAGAGCATTTCCTTTCCGCAAACAAAAAGCCCCGCACAAACAATTCATGCGGGGTAGCGATTCGATATACTTCTGCTTTATACTTGTTATTGTACGCAATTCGCACAGATTGACAATAGAAAATTACAAAAAAATTCCCGCATGAGCGTCGTTGCTCACACGGGAAAAAATTTCTTAATATTCAGTGCAGAGAACCGTCAAAAGGCTGGAGAAGTAGTACATTGCGATGGTCGTGATTTTCACAGCATCGCTTCCCTGCCCGTTTGCAAGGCGTGTAAAGGTTCCGCCGTTCTTGAGTCGGGTCATGGTCAGGTACATGAGCATATAGGTATTCACATAGACGTCTGTATATCGCTGACCGTCGTCCTCGTAGCGCTGCGGGATACATTCCTGACTCAACATTTCAATGAGCTGATACCAGGATTTCAGATACAGAGGACTCTTCGGTTCATTCAGAGCATTCTGAGCCTGCTTCTGGTATTCTTTCAGAGTTTCATCAGTCAGGGGCATGAACTCGACGTTTGCAAATTTGTCACGGTTGTAGTAGAGCCACAGCGTGGCATTGGACAGGTCCATGCAGATACCGGCAAGCTTCTCTGCTTTTTCGTCCTCCAGTTGAGTCACCGGAACGCTCGGGTCATCGATTTCGGCATCTTCGGAAGTCATGTCCACAATCCTGTAGCTGTTCTCCTCCGCCCGAATTTCAGAACTGACGAAACGCTTGAAATCGTCAACGAGAGTCCGATAAGCTTCGAGCTGAGCATTGGTATTCTGTTCACTCATGGTATGTATCTCCTATTCATTCGTTATTTCATTTGTGCTTATTGTACGGGTATCGTACGTTTTTGCAAGAGCTTTTGACCCAAGCACCTTTTTGGCCGTTTGTCAATACCCGCAGAATATCAAAGTGCTGTTAAAGTTCAGGTGGAAAAACGTTCTGGAACCAACAAACCCGGGGCTCCCGCTTCTTGCATTTGTTTACCGCCTTTTTCAGCCTGTGTTCTGGCCGTTCTTCTTGACCTCGGCTGCAACCTTCAAGCGGCGTATGTACTCTTCCAGTTCCTCCAGTGTATAGGTCTCTTCCGTCTCAACCGGATTTTTGGCATCTTTGGGCAGATAGCTTTTCGTGCAGACAAATTCAGGTGTTGTCACGGGACAATCCAGGACAGTTTCATCGTACAGCTCCTTCTCAATGTTGTGGTAGAGAAAGAACGGGATATGCCGTCCGCAATCGTCATCCGATTCTGTCCAATCCGGGAGTTCCTGGATTTCGCGGCCATATGTTTCATACAATACCGTGTTTGCCCGAGCATTGCCAAGCAGGGTATTGTACAGCTTGAAGTTTTCCCTCACTTCACGGCGAAAGAACTTCGGGAGCGAGAACTCCTCGTATTCCAGCTTCGTATCAGAACGTAGATAGTAGCGGTACTGCGCCTCGACCGGCATGAATTCAGTCGTGTTGTTCAGTTCTTTCAAAGCGTTGAGTCGTTCACTCGTTTTTTTGACATTATGTCTTGCAAAGCCCAGATACGCTGAAACCAGAATCATTAGAATAAGAGCGGCAAAGATAATGACGATGAACCATTCTTCGCCTTCGATATGCGGCAGGTGTTTCAGAATACTATCCTGGATAGCATAAGGAAGGTCATCGAACCATTCATAGAACCCAATCGGGTCCTGATAAGTATGGGAAGCCATAGTTTTACCTCAAGCTATCAATAAATGAATTTGCATTCCCGACGTTCTCGGCCATTGCCGCACCAGTAATGCCGCCAGCGGGGAGTTTTGCCTTCCCCATTCTTTTTGTATTCTTTGGCCGCATTCTCACCAACGGTATATGTCTTGACGTTGATTCGCTGTGCCTTTCCCTGAAACACGAATACCGGGCGGTCACGCTTCTTGGAAGTTTCCAGGCGGGCATCAGGGTTCTTACTGGCGAGATAGTAGGCACACAGGATTGCCAGACGAACATAAGGTGTGCCGCCGTCAAAGACCGAAGGAACTGCTTCCATCACAGCCGGTACGCTGATACCATTTACCTGCCGCTGCCCAGCCGCCTTTTCCAGATATTCTTTTGTGCTCCGAGTTGCTTCCGTCAAGCTCTGGTTTTCTTTGGCCCAGGCAGGCAGAGTCAGGAACGTGAAATCATCATGGCTGCCTTTGGCCGGGCCGACAAGAACGATGCCGAAAGCAGTGGCCTTCTCTTTCTCGTCGAATTCCACATGCACGAACATCCCGGTATAGTCATAGCTGTCGTACAAAGGAACAAAGAAATCACGAACCGGGAGCCGCTGCAGGATATCCTGATGAATTGCCATGTCATCCGTATCCATAAGAATTTTCTGGAACTCGTAGTCAAAATCATAGACCGTCTTCGTCTGGTTCCAGCAGCCGATGGTGAAGCAGGGGAAAATCTGTGCAGCAAGGACACGCTCGAAACCCGGCGTGTTCATTTTCTGCGCTGCCGTCACACAGCAAAGCATTGAAGATTTGTTGTACTTTTCCAGAGTCTTCCCACACGGGTCACTGAACCCAAAATGGTTACGGGTCTGTTTGGTAACGGCATTCGCCGTCAATGCGATTCTCAGTTGTTCATTGGTCATTTGCTATCCTCCAAAAGTTTATTTTTTGTCATATGCAAACAGCGCTGAACTGTACCGATATTGAATTTTCGTGTTGTCAGCACCGTCATGAGCTTTCCTTCATTGCCCTTGATGGTTCGTTCCAGAATATTCCAGGATTCGCTTTCGGGCTTGACATTGGTATATAGGTCCAACGGAACATACAGCCATGCGATTTCATTGTCCCGCATCACGGCATAGGATTGCAGGATTTTATCAATTGCCTCTACGCCGACCTTCCAGCTGGTGATTATGGTCCGGCTGATATCGTATACAATCAGGTGCGGTGCTTCATTTGCTTCCGTATCAACTTCAATGACATGAGCAATATACGGTTTCCCGTCCACCAGCTTATACCGATAAATGATGGACGGGATTTTCTCTCGAATCAATCTGTCATGTTCAAGCGCCAAGTCCGCGTACTCGCCCGTTGCATCAATGATGATGACTCGTCCCTGACAGGTCCTCAGTGTCGCTCTAATTTGCTTGCGGCACCAGGCAGAGCAGCTCTCTTTGTACTCCGTCGAGACAAGAAAGAAATTCCTGCCCGGTGTGATAATAGGTTCGTAACTCATAGGTTGTCCTCTGCAGCTTTTGTAATTTGTCCACTTTTAATTGTCTGCAATTCGCACAGTTCCGCAATATGATATTGTCTGTGAATGCCAGGAGGCAGAATCACAGCCCCTTGATGAAGTTCGGGTCATAGTGAGACAGGACATCCTCATTCAGGCAGTACTCGCACTTAATAGTTGTCGCGTCCTTCGCATACACGCCGCGATTTGCGTAGTACATTCCGTCGATGTAAATGGCGAACATAACGGATGGCAGCAGAGCCATTTCATTGACCGCGTAAATCAGGTATTCATCCAGATTGTCCTTGACTACCGCACTCTTGTTGATTTGGGCAATTTGCTGTCCGCCAAGAAACACGGGGCAGCATATGCCTTCTCTTCCAAAGCCGATTTTGTAGCTCTGGTACTCCTTGCCATACAGCTGCATCGCAATAGAGTTGTACCCTTGGAGAAATCCGGTCTTTGTGTGTACAACGGAAATTTCGCCCACGGTACGATTATTTTCACGGATGGCAAAAGGGTGTCTTAGAATCTTTTCCGTGTTGATTCCGTGCATGTATGCCCTTGCGTCAGCAGCTGGCATGTATTGCAGCAGGAACTTAGAATCATTCAGTCGAATACCATAACCCTGCCGCAGCATTTTCGGGATATAGTGTGCCTGGCCGATAACAGCATCGTCTTTCATAATATCGAAGATAAACTCATACCCCTTCGATTTGGTTTGTTTGACAATCCATTGCAAGACTCATCGCCTCCTTCTGCTTTCTGACTCTTTGAATCACTTTGTAAATGCCCGGAACCGAGAGCTGATACTTTTCAGATAGCTTCTGCACCGGCACGCCGCTCTCGTATTCTCGAAAGATATTCTCATTGCGGGGTTTCTGCCGAATTTTGATGCGCTCATTTCTACGGTTTTCAGTGAGCCCGGCATTATCGGCAACCATGCTGCAATACCCTTCTGTCACATGGAATTTCGCCATCATTTCCTTGAGAGGAACACTATTTTTGTATGCGGCAAGGATTTTGGCCTTCCTGGCATCCTCTACCTGCGCCAACTGAATTCTGGCCTTCTGTTTCGCGTCGTCTAACGCTCGATAGCATGTACGGACGCTCAACCTGTATTTTGCGGCAAGCTCCTCAATGGAATAGCCGTTGCCGTAGTCTTTCATGATATTGCGATTTCGCTCAATCAGCTTTTTGTTTGCAAACTTTGAGATGGTACTCAGCTCCTTTTTGCTCTGTTCTTTAGAAACGACTATGCCGCCCGGCGTATAAGCCATTTCCGTACGCTTTGTTGACGGCGTTTTTGAGTTCATCCGGGAACTCCTGTTCTTCCCTCTCGTTTTCTCGGAAGGCTTCCGCAAACGCTTTGTATAAGTCGTATGTTTCCTTTGCAGGGTCGAAGGGTGCGGTTCTGTAATACTCTGTTACGAACCATCTCTTGCCGTCGATGCTGGTCAGATAAAATCTGGTGTTAGGAATCGGAATACTTCCTACCATACTGCTCACCATCCCCCGCGTGACAAGCGAACCCACTCCGTTTTCTTGAGACGCGGAGTATGACTATATACTTCGTAGGCCCACTTGCGCTCCTGCTCTTCTCTCAATGCCTGCTCTTCCTTCAATGCCTTGACTGTGGAGAGGAGCTCGTCTTCCCTGCCTTTCGCTTCGCCATTGGCAAAAGCTGCCTTCTCTGCTTCGTTAATACGCTGGTATCTTTTCTTTCGTTCCTGTTCGATGTAGAGCAAACCATTGGCGACTGCGCTAAGAAACTCTTGCATCTCGGACTCCGGAATTGGCTCTTTGCCATCTTTATCTCTGAACACATTGCAATAACCGTTATCGTCGTAATGGATGAAATAGGGGGAGTTTGGAACCTGTTGTATTTTCATGGCTTTCCCCTCCTTTTCGTTCTGGAAGACTATCTGCCGGGAGTCTTTCCCGTTGCCCGTCGCTCGCCTGCGTGGAGGCTGTCTTAATTGAGCAGCTGCGCGGATAAAACCGCGCTTTTGGGTTACATCTCTGCATTGAACAAGTTGCGGAGCTTGTAGGTAATATCCTCGCTGTTACCGACGATAGCTGCCGCCTCGTTGATGGAAGCAAGCTCTGACAAGCTATCGGCAGCATAATTGTAGCTAATGGTATAAATCGGAATGCTCATTCCGGCGATGATGTTCCTTGTTCCCGGATAGTCGTTACCCGTGTTGCTCTCGCCATCAGTCAAAACAAAGATGATGGGAGTACAATTGCCGCCAAGCTCTTGTGATTTTTTGTAAATGCGGTCCATTGCAACACACAAGCCGTCATACATAGCAGTACTGCCGTTTGCATCCAGAGAATTGACAGCGCCCTTGTACAGCGTCTTTTGGCTCAGTGAAAATTTGTCGATGGGCAGGTATTCACGAACATCCGAATCGAAGCCAATGATACCGATATAGTTGTCGTCGTTGATGTACTGGATTGTGTTAATCATTGCCGTCTTTAGCGCATTGAGAGGTTCTCCGCGCATTGACCCGGAAGTATCCACGACAAATTCCGCAACAATAGGGATACCGGAATCCTTCTCTTCCTTCCAAATACTCTGTGCCTGGGCAATGATGTTGCCGTCGTATTCTTTCCCGGTATAAGTATAGTCATCCATCCCATTGAAGCCGTCTTTTGTTGCTTCATTCTTGTTCTGCTCGCAGAAGGCAATGAATGCCGCAATAACTTCTTTCTTTTCTGCTGAGATGTTGCCGACAGAATAGAGCGGATTATCATGCCGCACACCAAACGGAATAAATTCATAGTTGCGCTGCAGCGTCGGGTCGTTCTGGTAGGACTGATATTCCATCACAAGCCCATCGACTACGCCCTTATCCGCCGACTGAACCATCTGCTGCGTCGTGAAAGAGACCAGCGGAACATTTGCCTGGAATTTCTGGAAATTCTCGACCGCAACGGTATCCACGATATTATCGCTTCCGCTGCTCGCCAAGGCAGCAAGCAGGAAGTTGAGGCCCGTTGCGCTGGTATAGGGGTTGGAGTAGCCCATCATTAACTTGCCGTCAACAGTAGCATTCAGTACTGTATTCACGGACGCTTCCCCGTAATCGGAACGAAGCATATCGGCAGTTTTCTTTGAGACAAGGATACCGGCCACGTTACCGGCAAGGCGCGGCGTTTCTACGGTCAAGTCCACGCCTTCGTTCTTCACAAGTTCACCAAAAAGAGTATTGGAAGGTGTATAGCAATCAGGCTGGTATTTGCCCGTAGAGATATATTCCGCTGCTGTGCCAGATGGAATCGAACGCAGGGACACACTCATCGTCTTATCATTGGAAGTTCGGTTTTGCTGGCTGTTGAACTTCTTTGTCATTTCGGTCAGGAAAGAATCTGAGCCGGACTCTGCTGCTTTCTCGCCAGAAGAAAAGATTTCGATGTTCACATCTCCGTTTCCTACAACCACGAATGAGTAGGAGGATTCAATGTCGGGCAGTTCATCCTTTGCATCAAGGAATTCAGAGACAGCCAGTTGCTGTGGATTGACCTCGACCTCCTGCACACCGATGCGTTTCATCTTGCTGCTCAAATTGGCGTACGCTTGCTCGGACGTCATTGTACTAATGCTGACGTTTGAGTCCCTCATCACCGTCATCGAAAACACTCCGAGAACGACACCAACCACAGCAATGGTTGCTACCACAGGGAAAATGTTCTTTTTCGTCATCACTTAACCTCTCCTTTCAAGGTATCATATTGCTTCATCGCCTCGCGGCTGATTTCTTCATCCTGTTCGATTTCCTGCGTCGTCTTGTTAATGACAGCATCGAGCTTCGACATTGCGAGGACAACCTCTGTATCCCACGGATTCTGGGCAGAACGTTGGTTCAGAGCGTATGCCAAAGAATCAAGTCGGAGGATTAAGCGTTCATTGTCGTGAACTACTTTATCCACGGTACTCACGATACCATTGTAGATATCCTTCTTTTTCTGCGCTTCTTCTTTGTTTCCAAACGAGATAGAGCCTTGACAGAAAGCCTTGTATTCCATTTCATCAAACATTGAAGCCGAGCGAATTGCGTCATCCAGCCGGTCATAAAAGATACGTTCTGCAGATTCCAATAACGTTAGGCACTTGGCTTGTTCCCCGGATGTCTTGCTGTCCTGGGTCATGCTGTACGCAACGGCCATTTTTTGTCCGAAGCGCCGTACCTGATACAACATTTGGTCAGCCTGCTCTGAGAAGACGCTTTTCGTCTTTACTGCCGTTTGAATTTTGCTGGTATACAGCTCTTCTTTGCTTGTAGGCCGTTCAGATGCAGCAGGAGCCGCAGCTTTCTGCTTTTTGAGAAATTTGCGATATGCAATGTAGGCGCAGAGCAGCAGGAACAGGACTGGCGTGCCATATTTCGCAAGGAGGATAAGGAACAGCGATGTTTCGTGCATGTATTCGATAGTGTAATAGGTGCTGATATAGGTTTCGACCATGTAGACTATAGCCGCTGCTATGATAATCAAACTCACGCCGAGCATTAACTTCACCTCTTCGGTTTCAATCGATTTGATACAAAGCATCTTTTGTTTTTAATTATCTTCAATTCGCACAATTCAGCAACAAAGCCTTAACATGCAAAAAAGACAGTCACCCAAATTGGATGGCTACCATGAACTTTTCGTTTGCGTCACAACAGAAAAAAAGGATGGCTCTTTCGAGTCACCCTCTTTTCATTTGTTGTCTTTAATCTTTGGCCTTTTTGTCTTTCATGATAGCTTTCTCCTCTTCGGTCACATCCGGCCGAAAATGAGTGACTT
>ULWY01050364.1_pt1 | contig 20584 bp, 23 predicted proteins | sample 1960761 | NCBI WGS metagenome assembly ULWY01 (sample SAMEA4835824, study PRJEB28245) | human gut metagenome | biome: gut microbiome; material: fecal sample | place: Denmark | collected 2008 | reverse complement strand
TAGCCACGGCAAAATGGCAGCCGTACTTGTGCGCCAACCCTAGCATAGCACCTACACTGCAGCGTCCGCACTGACGGCAGTTCTCTACATTACGGGTTATCTTATGTACGCAGGTATCCAGCTGGATACAATGCGGTGTTAAAATCATAATTCGGTTAGCAGGCACCTTCACCTTATGCTGCAGCACCAGATTGTTGCTGACCTCGATAAAGGACTGCTCAATGCGGTCACGGGGAATATTGAACAAGCGTCCCAGTACTACCGCAAAGGGGAAGAGAATATTAATCGCCTTCCACGCCCAAAAGTATAAAATCTTAAGCACCGGTATTCCCAACAGCGCCATGACAATTCCCAGCACGCCGCTGAGCATCGCCAACACTATAAGCACGCCGAAAAAGCCGAAGACTATCGGCAGAAAACGGCTGATTTCATAAAGTCCCGGAAATGTTACCTTCCAGACTACATAAAACATCAACGCACCTAACACGGCGCTGATGGATGTCAGGGCCATAAATATACGTTTTTTGGGCTTAAATACACTGTCTTCGTTCATTAAAAGATTACTCCTTCAAATCACAGCCTGCTTCAGCCAAGCAGGTCGCCCTCCTGTACGCCGCGGCCGTTCAGGAAAACCTGCGCCGGCATACGTTTCTTGGATTCAGGCTGCACCTCGGTAATTTCCAGTACGCCCTCACCGCAAGCAACAAAGAAGCTGTGCTTGCCGGTTGCGATAACAGTACCGGCAGCAGCAGCGCTGCTTTTGTCAGTCATTTTGCTGCCCCAGATTTTCAGGCTCTTGCCGTTCGGCAGCTTGGTAAAGGTGCTGGGTGCAGGGTTAAAGCCACGGATAAGGTTGTGTACCTCCTGCGCCGTTTTGCTCCAGTCGATATGCTCCATGCTGCGGTCGAGAAGTGTAGCATAGGTAGCCTGCGCATCATCCTGCGGTTCCGCCGCGGCAGTACCTGCAGCAATTTTGTCAATAACCTCGAGCAGCAATGCCGCACCCTGCTCACGCAGAGCGTCATGCAGCTCGCCCATCGTGGTATTTTCAGCAATAGGCACCACTACCTTATCCAGCATTGCGCCGGTATCCATGCCGATATCCATCTGCATAATCGTTACGCCCGATTCCTTTTCGCCCTTAATGATGGCATACTGAATCGGCGCCGCACCGCGATACTTCGGCAGCAGTGAAGCGTGTACGTTGATGCAGCCGTATTTCGGCAGCTCCAGAATTTCCTTGCTCAAGAACTGGCCGAAGGCAGCTACTACAATCAGCTCCGGCTGCAGCTCGTGCAGCAGCTCAACAAATTCAGGGGTTTTTACCTTTTGCGGCTGGTAAACAGTCAGGCCCTGCTCCAGCGCATATTCCTTAACAGGTGTCTGCAGCAGCTTGTTGCCGCGTCCCTTCGGACGGTCCGGTTGAGTTACTACCGCAAGAATTTCATGCTTACCGCTTTCGCACAGCGCCTGCAGGCTGCCGACTGCGAAATCCGGTGTTCCCATAAATACTATACGCATTTGTTTTCCTCCGTATATCTTTTTTTCGTATCTCGCTCAGGATTTATCTTACAGCATCCTCGGGATTTTCCTTCTGCTTAGGCGAAATGGTTTTAGCCTTGTCGATGAACAGAATGCCGTCCAAATGGTCCAGCTCATGCTGAATGCAGATAGCCAAAAGACCACTTGCGGAAAGCAGCATGCGTTGACCGGTTTTGTCGGTGAATTCGCATTCCACATATTCGGAGCGTTCTACCTCGCCTTCGTAATCAGGCACGGAAAGACAGCCTTCGCTGCCCAGCACCTTGCCCTCGCGTTTAACAATTTCAGGGTTAATCAGCTCGTACAGGCCTTCGCCTACGTCAATAACTACTACGCGCTTGCTTACACCCACCTGCGGTGCTGCCAGGCCTACGCCGTCGGCCGCATACATTGTTTCTGCCATATCACGCAGCAGACGCTGCAATTTTTTATCTATACGCTCTACCGGTTGAGCCACCTCACGCAGCACCGGAGCGCCGGCAATCACTATTTTTAACTTAGCCATTTTTGTTCCTCCTTGTATCTATTCCAATAGTTCATTATAACACATTACTACAGGAAAAAACAAATTCTCTGCACAGGCTTCCTCATATATTTAAGCAAATACTGCAAAAGCCTTCTGCGTCAGGCGTATTTTTCCCGTCAACGTCAGAAGGCTTTGGAGCTTTTTAGTTATTTATTTTTTATAATTGTTTTTATCTACCATACGGATACCGGTATTCACCAGCTTCTGTGCCGGCTTGCTGCCATCTTTTACTGCTGCAGCGGCAGCCATCACAGCCTCATAGCCCATTTTGTACTGATTCTGTACGGCAACGGCAATACTATAGTTTTTGTCCTCCAGGCCCAGTAAGGTCTTTTTGCCAAGGTCAAAGCCGGTAACGGCAATATCCTTACGGCCTGCAGTCATTACAGCTTCCACAGTTGCATTGGTGGAGCCGTTGTTGCAGGCAATAATGCCTTTAACATTATGAGTATTTTTGATTTTTTCGGCAACCAGCTTAACTGCGCCTGCATCATCACCGTAGTTAATAATATAATCATGTTCGATTTTCCAGCTTGCAGGAGCAAATTTACCCCAGTTTGCCATAATGCTGTTCAGACGGTCGGCAATCGTAGTGCTAGCCAAGGTGCTGACATGTACCAGAACTGTTGCCTCCTCGGATTCCTTCACACCGTTAGCCTTCATCTGCTCCACCATCTGTTGGCAAACCTCAGCACCGGCTTCCAGGTTGTTGGTAAGGAAGGCTGCATCATAATCATTGCTGCTGAGAGCGGTATCAACCAAAAATACCGGCAACTTCTGCTCGCGCAGAGTTTTCGCACTTGCCGTCATATTGGAGCTGTCCGCCGGAGCAAGTATTACTGCGTCCGCTTTTTTACCGGGAAGCTCTTTGACCATATCGCGTTGCAGCTCCCAGTCGCCGTCCTTCATAACGCCGCCGACATAAACGTTAACGTCAGCCTTAGCTGCTCCGTCCTTAATGCCACGGATAACATCCTCCCAATAGTTACCCTTCATAACCTTGAGCACAGCATAGACATTTTTGCGTCCTTCCTTAATTTCTGTTACAGGCTCAAAATCCTGCTTAGTTTTGGCGTTCATAACCTTTTGTGTCACCGCGCCCTGTTGCGCATTGTTGCCGCCGCAGCCTGCAACGCCTACAAGCAGTAAAGCCGAGAATAAAACTGCTAATAATTTCTTCATACCCATATTATCAACCTCCGCCTTCTTGCAAACACTTCGATGTTTGTTCATGTATTGTAAGAATTATTATAGCACTTTCATACGAAAATCAAGTAATTTGAAATCTTTATTCGTTTCAACCCAAAGTCTACTGAAACATTTACGCTAAAGATTAAAATGGTTAGCAAGCATCAACCTTAACCCAAAAACCTGTTATTTGCTTCTTTCAAAACAAAAATAAATATTATTTTTGTCCTCATTCAATTCACAATAGCTTGCATTACACTAGGATAACTTTACAAAAACATCTTTCTTGTCACCGAAATTTGTGCTATAATCTATTATCAAGCAAACAAAAGCTAACAACTGTACAGTATGCTTTATGATTATGATAATTTAGGGAGGATTTTTACATATGCTGAACCAGGTTTCTTTATTCACCGAAAACAACGAGGGTGGTTTGTTCAAAATCACCACCATTCTTGCTAAAGCCAATATCAATATTTACACTATGCTGGCCAATGACAGCGCGGAATTCGGCATCGTGCGCCTGATTGTGGACAAGGCAGAAACTGCTATCGAGGTGCTGAAGGCAGAAGGCTACCAATGCCGTCAGGACAAGGTTATTGCCGTAGAGATGAACGATACTCCGGGTTATCTGGACGGAATTCTTGCCGCTATTCACGGTGCCAACATCGACATTTCCTATCTGTATATTTCCTTTAACCGCGACAATGTTAAACCAGTAGTAGTTTTTAAAACCAACGAGCCGGAAACTGCCACCTTCCTCATCGGTCGTGGCTACAAGCTGCTGGAAACATTTTAATAGCTGAGAATGTTTAGAGGCCGCCCGCTGAAGCAGGCGGTCTTTTTTGCATGCAAAAAAACTGCTGCAGCCTTCGCCGCAGCAGCTCATACTTATCAGTTTACAATTCTTCCGCCAGGTCAAGCAGCAATCTTTCCGTTTTTTCCCAGCCCAAGCAGGGGTCTGTAATAGATTTGCCGTAAATGCCGTCATGCACGCCCTGAGCACCGTCCTCGATATAGCTTTCAATCATCAGGCCCTTGACGATTCTGTTAATATCAGCGTTCAGCTTACGGGAATGCACGATATCCTTCGCAATGCGGATTTGCTCCAGATATTTTTTGCCGGAGTTAGCGTGGTTGGTATCCACAATAATTGCCGGGTTCTGCAGCTGACGTTCTGCATACATATCAATAACGATTTTCAGCACCTCATAATGGTAATTGGGGAAGCTGTTGCCGATGGGGTCAACATAGCCGCGCAGAATGGAATGCGCCAGCGGATTACCCTTGGTGCGTACCTCCCAGCCACGGAATAGGAATTCCTGCTCATGCTGCGCTGCCGCCACACTGTTGAGCATAACGGACAAATCGCCGCTGGTAGGATTCTTCATGCCTACGGGAATGCCTACGCCGCTGGCAATCATACGGTGGAGCTGGTCCTCGCTGGAGCGCGCGCCAACTGCGGCATAGCTCAGCAAATCGGACAGATAGCGGAAAACCTCGGGATAGAGAATTTCCTCCGCACCGGTCAGACCGGTTTCTTCTACCACGCGCACATTCATTTTGCGGATAGCGATAATACCGCCCAGCATATCCTCTTCACCCTCGGGAGAAGGCTGATGCAGCATGCCCTTGTAGCCTACGCCGATAGTACGCGGCTTGTTGGTGTACAGGCGCGGTACGATAAAAATTTTATCCTGCACCTTTTCCTGCAGCTTGGCCAGACGATAAACGTAGTCCAGCACAGCGTCCTCGTTATCGCTGGAGCAAGGACCGATGACCAGCAAAAAGCGGTCATCCTTGCCTGTAAAAATATTCTTTATAGCCTCGTCACGCTGCAGCTTCAGCAGCTTAGAAGCCTTACTTACCGGATAATCCTCCATTAAGGCCTGCGGTGAAGGCAGCACCTTGATAAATTCCATCTGCATGCTCATAAACAATTACTCCCATTAATCAATTTGCTGACACTGGCAGATTTTTTGCAACATTCTACCGGCATTAGCAGTGTTAAATCTTCTATATTGTAACACAAACTCCGTTTTTATACAATCATTTATCACTTTAAATTACACTTATAGGATCAACATTAAAGTATAAATTTGCTTTTTCCTTAAATTCGCTGTTCAGCAGCGCCTCCTTGGTCTCACGCAGGTCCCGCGCCTTCAGCAGCACATTGAAGCGATACAGGTCATAGGCCTTCGCCACCAGTGAGGGAAACGGTCCTGCAATCAGCAAATCCTCCAGCTTTCCTTGCAGCTTCAAGCTCTGCAGATAAAAGACAACCTGCTGCGCCAACGCCAGGCCTGCACCCTCATCCTTATCCACCACCTGCAGCTTAAGCATCTGAGCGAACGGCGGATAAAAATAGTTCTGACGTTCCTGCAGCTCGCGCTTGGCAAAGGTGTCGTAATCCTGCGTCACCGCCAGCTGCAGAATCGGGTTATCCGGATCATAGGTCTGGAAGATTACATGTCCCGGCCGGTCACCGCGTCCCGCACGCCCCGCTGCCTGCGTTAATAGTGAAAAGGCGCGCTCCGACGCTCGGTAATCCGGCAGATGCAGCGTACTGTCCGCCGCCAGCACTCCCACCAGCGTTACATTGGGAATATCATGTCCCTTCGCCACCATCTGCGTGCCTATCAAAACATTGGCCGCACCGTCGGCAAAGCGCCGCAAAATATCGGCATGCGCAAACTTCGCCACGGTAGAATCCTGATCCATGCGCAAAACCCGCACCTCCGGCAGCTGCTGCAGCTGTTCTTCGGCCTTCTGCGTACCGCTGCCGAAATACTTAATACGGCGGCTATGGCAGTTCGGGCACTCCTGCGGCAACGGCATCGTGTTACCGCAGTAATGGCAGCGCAAATCCTCGTTCTTCTTATGGTAAACCATTGCTACAGCACAATGCGGACAGGTAATCGTCTGGCCGCAGTCACGGCACATCACAAAGGTAGAATAACCACGGCGGTTCAAGAGGACAATCGCCTGCTCCCCCGCCGCCGCCGTCATCACCAGCGCCTGCTGCAGCGCCCGCGACAGCACGCTGAAATTGCGCGCCTCCAGCTCCTTACGCATATCCACGATTTCAACCTTAGGCAAAGCGGCGCCGTTGGGACGGGACGTAAGATGCAAATGTGTACATTCGCCATGCAGTGCCTTATAATACGTGCATAAATCTGGCGTAGCACTGCCAAGCACCAAAGCTGCACCGGTCAGGCGGCAGCGGGTGCGGGCAACATCACGTGCATTATAGTGTGGACGATGGTCCTCCTCCTTGTAGCTGCCCTCGTGCTCCTCGTCTACAATCACCAATCCCAGCTTTTCAAACGGAGCGAACACAGCACTGCGCACGCCAATCAGCACCCTTGCCTTGCCTGTGCGCATGCGGTACCACACATCGCCTCTTTCGTTTTGTGAAAGCTTACTGTGCGCCACAGCAATTTCGCTACCGAACCACGCCTGAAAGCGCTTCACCAGCTGTGCTGTGAGCGCAATTTCCGGCACCAGCATCAGCACCTGCCAGCCTGCATCCACAGCATGAGCCGCCGCGCGCAGATAAACCTCCGTCTTACCGCTGCCGGTAATTCCCTGCAGCAAAAACGACTGCGCACGCTGCGCATCTATCGCCTGATTAATCTTTGCCGCAGCATCCTGCTGCTCCGCCGTCAGTTGCAGGCTTTCACCACGTTCCTGCACCGTATTGTAGCTGTTGCGCAGCACACGCTTCTGCACTGCGTCCGCCAAACCGTTTTGCGCTAATGCGCGCGCCACGGCAGAGCTCACACCCTGCTGCGCCAGCTCGCTTACGCTCAGCGCCCCTGCAGCCTGTGCCAGTATGCCCAACGCAGCATGCTGCCCCTTGGCACGTTTGGCAAGTGTTCCTTCAGCCAACGCCTGCCTTCCTGCGGCATTGATGCGGTAAGCCAAAACAGTTTTTTCCTGCAAACGCTCATTATAAACATAATAAAGCAAACGTCCCTGCGCATCACGCACGGCACGCCGCTTAATACTCGATTTCCCCGGCACAAAAAGACGCATCGCCTCTGCCAGCGAACACATATAATAATCTGCCATCCATTTGGCAGTAGCTAGCATTTCCTTATCAAACCAAGGAGTATCGCCCAAGGCTGCCTCCACAGGCTTCAGCTTACCGCGGAGCTCCAGGTCAGCAGGCAATGGCACACACTCCACCACAAAGCCTTCCACCTTCTGGCCGCTGAAGGGAACAACTACACGCCAGCCGCTGTCTATAAACTGCAGCGCTTCCGGCACACTGTAGGTAAACTGACGGAATAAATTTTTCACCGGTAAATTTATTGCAACATTAACAGCAAACATGGCAACCTCCCGCAAACATACTTGTAGTTTATTATAGCATAAATCATGGAGAAGATAAATCGGCAGGGGTGCGGAGGGTGTGTATATCATGTATATAAATAAGGCGTTCTACCGTACTTTTAGTAGAACGCCTTGTAATGCTATGCTGTTATACTTTTACGCGCTCAGCTTGGATGCCAGCTCGCGCACCTCTGCTTCCGACAGCTTGGAAAGACGAACGGTAAACTCAATGCTCATACCCTCAGCCAGCAAATCCTTGGCAAATTCAATCTTCTTTTCTTTTGCCATTGCTTCTGCTGCTTCTTTAGCTAATGCTTCTGCCTTTCTTGCAGCATATTCTTCAATTACGTCAGTCATTTTTTCTTCACCCTCCTTGCTGTATTTCAAAAACTCCATGCGCTCGGCAAATTCTTGGTAATGCAGATTCTTTGGCTCTGTGCAATATAAATCCTGCATCAGTTTCCCCAACGCTGTATCATCTCGACGCTGGCTGTTGACATAGATAATGCGCGAACCATCTTCAAAGCATTTCGCATTTTCATCTATTCTGCGTCTTATATTATACAACGGCAGATTATCGCGCAAGACATCATTCTCTGTAATAAAAATTACGTAAGTATCCGGCAGCTCTTCGTAGAGCTTACCAGGCTGCAGGAAATGTGTATCAAGGATACTGCTGTAAAATCTGGCGCGTCTTGCCGGAGCGCCTTCATCGCTTCTTTGCACCTCTACGTTGAAATAGCGTCCTTCGCTATCCTGCGCCAGGATATCCAACTGCGAAGAATGCCCGTAGATGTTTTGAATAAAGCTTTGTATCCTGACATTCCTCACCTTAATTTTATCATCTCCCAAGATTACGCGCAAGAAAACCTGCGCTGCTTCTTTGTTGTCATCAAGCATAAAGTTCATAAACCTGTTGTTCATCATGCAAAGGCTGCGTATGACCTGCTTGATTTCACTTTCTTGACTTGCTTCATTTGTCTGCATTGTCTGCATAACTTCAACTCCCTTCTTCTTAACAAAAAACGCCCTATGTACTACTCAATAATACATAAGGCGTTCTCAATGACGCTGCGACGACCGTACTCCAGGCAGGCGTGCAAAATCTTACGGTCTTATATTATCAGATAATTGTGATAATGTCAAGAATAGTATGAAAATTCTCTAATCTTTTTTTGAAGAATAAGACATTCTACCGCAATCATGTAGAACGCCTTGTAATGCTATTATGCTTTTATGCTGTCAGCTAGGATAAAATTTTCCCTCCCTATTCAAAATAGAGCAAAACCACTGCTTCAGCGCTTCGTCAATACCAAGCCCGCGCTCCTTTTTTCGGAACAATTCCTTCACGCAATTTATCCCAAATTGCATTGACTGCATGGTCTCCAAAAAATACGCTATGCTCCGGTTCCGTTGCAAGCTCCAGAAAATCCGTTCCTCCTTCTTCACGTATCTCCCTATTGACTGATTCAGCTAATTCATTTAGCTCTTCAACAGATATATCACGTTCCCAATCATCCTCGGCAAGCTCTGTAATATCAATCTTACCGTTAATTTTATCAACGATAATTATTCCCGGTTTCAGGCTTTCATCGCCTTCAGCGTAATACCAATAAAGTAAATACTCGTCTGTTTCTTCTATCAATTTAAATGTAACCATTATCACGTTCACCTCTTATACAGTCCTTTTCTTAGATTCATTAATAATAATCTTCCTATGAGAGTATTCTTGCCAACACTCACAATCTTTTGTACTCCAATGATTTAGAGAATTCCATATTAGCAATTCAGCATTGCATTCCTCATTGAAATACTTAATTAAATTCATTATAAAGCACGAACGCGACAATAATTGTCTATCTTAATAAAAAAGGCGCCCAGACAACAATTATTTGCTGTCTGAGCGCTTTGTTTTTTGCTATTAAATTGTGGCCATCTAAAATTTTCGGCCACACGAGGGCCACAAATTACAGTTTTTCACCCTTCCGAAACCCTTAAAATGCCGTATTCATACGGTTTAGCAGCACCACAGTTTCAGCGGTTCGCCGTCTCCAATCACGCTTCGCTCACGCTCGCATTCTTGGACGGCTATCGCATGGCGCGCACCAACTGCTCACCGCGTCGCTCAGCTCCTAGTGAGCAGGGTGACGCACTCAACATGAAACGATACGATAGGCTGAATTTCTTAGCTGTTTTGCCGTTTATGGGAACAATTCCATAGCCTTTTTCGTGTTTGAGCCGTTTGCGGGAATATATCTACGTGCTTTCACTTGACTGAACCGTGTTAAAATGAATTACAAACTCATTAGCATTGGTTCTAATTATTTCATTACACTTCATTACCGCATCATCTGAAATATGTGAAAGAAAATACTTATCGGCATCTTCACTACATCTTCCTTGCGTCATAAGAATGTGTGGTGTGACAGGCATTAAACCCTCTTTCAATCCGTCAACCCTAATATGGGGAGCAAATTTCACCACAAATAACAGAATATGCTCCCCAAGATAGGATTCGTATTTGATTTACATTGTTTTCCAACAGCGTTCTTTCATGAAAGTGGCGATAATAGAAATATCTTCACCCTCATAATATTTTACAAGCAACTGCTTGAACTGCGGCACTTCCTTTTCGGGAATTACCAGAAAACCTCCACCGTGTGCAATCAGATAATGATTTGCGAAAATTACAGATGCTCGTTTATTACCATCCAGGAATATTTGTGTTTTCATACAATACAAACACAGTTTGATAGCAACATTGATAGCCTCATCATTTTCTTCGGCAATCTCGCGGATCCTGTCTTTTACTTCCAACTCATTAGGTAACGGCGGAACATAAGATGAACCACCAATCGTGACTGGCACGCCACGAATACGGCCACCCTCGGCAAAGAAACCTTCATTAACAAGCCTTGCAATGTGACTAAGCATATAGTAGTCGGAAATACTGGCAACCACATCACGGTCGAGGATAAACTCCCATGCGTGTTTTAAGTTCAAAATCTTTTGAACATCAGTAGCTGTCATACCAGATACTTTTCCGTTTTCTATGATTTCTTCTGTCTGTGGGAATGATGTAGCAACACCCTCCAAAACAGCCTGATCATAGATATTCATTTTCATATTTGCTCGTGCAAATGCAATATTGTTTATCACACCAGAAGAAAGTTCATCTTCCGAATATCCGGCGGCAGCAAGCTGCTTTTCTATACCACGAAGTTCTTTTCTGATTTCTCTGGCTTCTCTCGCGTTACGAAGGAGCAGATTATAAAGTTCTTCTGTATATGCGCCTACATAAGTCGATGTCTGTTTACCTGCCACCCGCTTTCTGACATAGAGATATTTTCCATCTCCACGCTCTTTGATTTCAGGTGTCCCATCATAAGGCATCAGATTCAGTCTTACATGAAGGTCGGCTCGACTTCTTAGTAATTCCTGTATATCTTGATATTGTACTGCCATAGCATTTCCTCCTTTGGGGAACAAATCATATAATTATGATAGCATAATGCTCCCCAACATTCAATATGAATTAGGGAACATTTTCTTAATAAATCGCATTGAAATGTTCCCCAATTCAATATGCACAGGAATTGTACCATCTGCACAGCACCCCAACGGTCATAGGCAATTTCACGGATGTTATATTTCTCACCTAAGGACTCGATGAATTTCTCAATGTATCCGTAATGGACTACATTGCCCTCGGTAGTCATAAGCAAGTCCTGACATTCCCAAATACCATACGGTACATGGTCACGGCGCACACGTAGGTCGATGTTGTCTTCCGGGATCCAGAAGTAAGGAAGAATGATATATTTATCATCCTCATCTTCCGGTGGGAATACCAAAACAAATGCTGTGATATCCGTTGTACTTGAAAGGCCAAGACCACCGTAGCAGACATGTCCTTTCAGTTCCGATTTATCGGTAGGAAATGCACAGGCATCCCAAACCGCCATCGGCGTCCAACGGACAGCCTGTTTAATATATTTCAGTGTATTCTTTCCATTTTTATTATAGTATGGCTAACTCTGCTTTTCAACAACTAAAATATTACAAGTCACGATAGTGTGCAAAAAAAGCACCCAAGATATAAATTTCGAGTGCCTTATCCACATTGATTTTATTCTGCTGCGATTTCCGTGAGTTTACTTTCGTATTTCCACGCTAGTGCCGGATTTAAATTTTACGGTAAAATGGTTATCATAAATTGTTATCTTCTCTATCAGCTTGCGAACCAACTGCTCATCGTATTCCGTGATGTCCTCAGTCTGCTCTGCGAGAAACCGCTGTATTTCACAGATTCTCCGTTTCAAGCCTTCATTCTCTGCCAACTTCACCTGAGCACTCTGTTTTGCCTCACGAAGGCGGTAAATCTCGTCTGAAATGTGGTCATAGTTTTCTTTAGCATTTACCGCCTTCAGCAGTTCCTTTTGCAGTTCTTCGAGCCTGACGTCTATTTCTTTGGTTGAACTGTTGGCTGCCTCAGCTGCCGTAAGCGATCTTTAAATCACGCATTTTCGGTTTCTCCCTTCCTAAATTTGATATCCGGCACTTCTTCTAGACTGCTGTTAAAGTACCGAAGTCTGTAATTTTTCCTTTTGGCTCTTCTGATTTCTGCGTCCATTCCAGTGCTTATCATTTCACCGAATACCCACACTTCCGCACAATGGCTCATGATTACATTTTCAAAATGCAGACCCAACTCTCGTTCCACGTGGTCATTGTCATTTAAAAACTGCGAAAACAGCAAATGCGGAGCAATAGGCAGATACCCACGCTCCACCGCAAAGCGGCTGTAAATTCTCGCATTCGCTTTATTTTTCTCAACATCCCCGGAGAGCGGAGAGCTTACATACACAATCGGTCTGTATGCTCTTGCCGCCTCCATTTCGTTTTCAATTTTACTTAATGCCTCACATGTAGTCGGATCAGGATAGCCTTCACTGTTATACCTGCTCACAGCCATAACTCTTTCCTTCCGTTATCTTTTTTGTGCATTTACCGCAGAAGACTGCCGTACCGAACAGGTCAATCTCACCGTCTGCAAATACGTCCGCCAGGTCTGTCTGCACTTCTCTTCCGCACTTAGGGCAGCGGCAATAAACATTCTCATCGTTAATTTCCACAGAAACTTCCATCGCATCATTCAGCTGTTCTTTCACATAAAACATAATTATTTTTCCTCCTCGATTTTTGCTTTGTACCATTCCAGATGGCGTTTTCTGTCCTCGTAATTAGGAAAAGCAACAAGCAGTCCCACATCAACTTTCTGCAGGGTTTCCAGCATATCGATCTGCTCCTTATTCAGATATGGCCGGATACTTTTACCCTTTTCGATGCCGTTGGCAAGCCTGAACTGCTTTGCCGACATTCCAAGCACAATGCGGTTCAACATATCGCACTCATTGCTGAAGTGGTACGGTCTTGGGTTTTCGTGGAGCATCTTGATGTTTTCCGTAAGGAGCGGAAATTCCTGTCTTGCAGATACTAAATTTTTGATGAGTTCTTCCATTTCATTAAATCTGCGAATGTACATCTCCTTGAATTTCAACGCCTTCTGTCCGGTGTATCCCATAACGAGCATTGTGAAACCATCACGAGTCAGATAGTAGCAAGGTTGTTTTTTATTCTGTTTGTTGCGATAATAGGACGGCTCAAAATTGAGCTGTCTAAATTCTTCGCTCAATCCGGATGTGGGTTCAGTTATTCTTTGAATATCACGAAGTACATTTTTATGCTCCTTTTCAAAGCACTCGGCTACAAACAAGCTATCTACTCTTGCTGTATCTTTGGTATCTGCGAACACTCCAAGTTCGTCTTTTGGTATCAGTTCTTTCATAGCGAATACCGCCTTTCATAAAAGTAGGGTTCCTGCCCTCTAAGAGTGATAGGACATGAACCCCTGCTTTAAGAACTGATATTTAATCTTTTTTGTAAAATTCGCATTCGTAGCCGTCTGCCCGAAGCACAAGCCCATGAACCCATGGCGGTGTTCTGCCCATCTGCTCACAGATTACATCTACCGATACATCCTTGCTGCATTCGATAATCAGTTCATCATGCACATGACCGCAGATGAAGCAATGCGACAGCGTTTTCATGGCATACATCAAAATATCCCTGCTGATGGCCTGTACGATATTCTCCACAAACTTTGGACCATAGCTTTCGATACGTTCCCATTTTTTCGTACCGCCGACCCCTTCATAGGTAACTGCCTCACTGCCAAATCGGTTCTCTCCCATGCGTGGCTTTACATAGGAAAGCTGTCTGCCGGAAGGCAGCTTGATGAAAAGCATCCCACTCTGATAGATAAAGCGAATGCCATGCGTTTCGGTCGGCACTCTTTTTTTCACAGTTTCCTTGACGCATCGGTCAACCTCACACCAGAACTTCACGATGTTAGGATTGGAGCTTCGCCACATATCCACCAGCGGCTGCAGCTCCTCTTCAGTTAGTCCCATATCCAACGCTCCCATTGCTTTCAATGCACCTACCGAGCCGCCATATCCAAGGGCTAATTCTGCAATCTTACCTTTTTGCCGCAGATGCCCGTTCACACCATGCTTTTCCACTGGCATGCCAAACATAGCCGATGCTGATGCACAATAAATATCCCCATTATTGGCAAAGACCTCACTACGCCATTTTTCGCCTGCAAGATAAGAAAGCACTCTTGCTTCAATCGCGGAAAAGTCCGATACCACAAACTTCATGCCCATTCTCGGCACAAAAGCTGTGCGGATTAACTGGGACAGAGTGTCCGGTATATCATCGTATAACAGTTCTACCGCTGTATAGTTTCCATCCCTGACAAGTCCTCGTGCCTGTTCCAAGTCCGGCATATGGTTTTGAGGAAGATTCTGCAGCTGTATAATGCGGCCGGCAAACCTGCCTGTCCTGTTTGCACCATAAAACATGAACATTCCTCTGGCTCTGCCGTCCCCACACACAGCATTCTCCATCGCCTGATATTTTTTGACTGAGGATTTGGCGAGCTTCCGTCTTAATGTCAGCACGGTACGAAGCGGCTCTGGTGCTATCTTCAAAACGGCTGCCACCTCTTTTTTGCCGAGGCTGTCCATCTCCAGACCGTTGTCCGCAAGCCACTGCTTCATCTGCTGTACCGAATTGGGATTGTCGAGATTGGTCAGTTCCTGCATCTTTTCCGACAGCTCTGCCTTGGACTTTGCATCAAAGGCAATGGCGTTTTTTACGAAAGTCCTATCCAGTGCAATCCCTCTGTCGTTAATTTCCTGGTCGAGGTGATACTCCTCCCACACGAAATCCGGCACAGGATATTTTCTAAGCCTGTCCTGAATGGACATTTCCACCTCGACATCACGCTTGTTGTAGACTTAGAAGGTTTCCCACTTCTCGGCATCATGCTCCGGCAGATTTCTCGTCCTGCCGCCGTTTACCTTGGTCGGCTTGCAGGGAACACAAAAATACCGGATGAGGTCTTTGCCTTCTTTCAGTTTTTGTTCCAACAGACCAAGCACAGCTCCAGCACCTGCAAGGGACAACGGCAGTCCCATATATGCCGACCACACCATCGAGCATCGCCATGCTGAAGGGTCGAGATAATTTTCGACTGTATCCTCACGAACGCTGTAGCTTTCAAAATACTGCGGATAGTATCTTTGCAGCCACACTGACAGGCAGACCCTCTCGAAAGAGGCATTGAATGCCCATTTCAAAACAGAATTGTCCGTCAGTGCTTTTATGATTTCCACCGGCACTGATTCTCCCTGTGCCAAATCGTAAACCTGCACATCACCGCCGTTTACTGACACACCGAACAGCAGGATTTCAAATGCAGGAGACTGTGTATATTTATATACACCGCACTTGCTCAACTCAACATCGCTGAACGTTTCAATATCCAATGACAAATTATGGATTTTTTCTATCATAATCACCACCATTTATACTAAAGCAGGCGGCAATTAACTTCTGCCGCCTGCTGCACAATTCTTATTTAAAGTTTTTCATGCGTTCTTTATGGTATTCTAGTTCACGATTATTCTTTTCTACCTCACGCTTTGCCTGTTCCTGCTCTCGCTGTTCGCGTCTGTAATCATGAATCATGCTCTGAATATTAGAAAGCAGTAAAGTGATACAGAAGCAAAGAACAATGCCCATGCTTACCGTCAACAAAGTTTCTTGTATATTTGTCATAGTTTTTCCACCTGCCCTTTCTTATGCAAGGAAATCATCCATAGCTTCAGTATCTGCAAAGTCATCCTCTGCACGGGACTTGCCGCCGAGCGGTTCGCCGTCTGCAATCTTCTGAAGATTGTTCAGACCGCAGGCAATGCCCCTGTTGCCGTTGGAATTAAAAGCGTAGAAGTTGATAGATGCACGGCCATACACACCGCTGTAAACCTCACTGCGGTCAAGAATCGGCTGACGATTGGCATCTACGATACCGGGTGCCGTTGCACTGTTCGCGTTGATAAAGTAGCTATTAGCATAGGCGGCATCGTCCGGGCGCTCCAGATTGCCGTCACGAAGCGGATTCTTAATAACAGAAAGAGCAGGTACACTCTTGCCGTTACCTTTCAGCTTAGATTCGCCCTCGCTGTATGCCGCTTGGATAGCTGCCTTGATCTTATTTACGATTGCGGTATCACTCTTCGGAATGATGAGGGATACGCTGAACTTCGGTGCTCCGCCGTTGATGCTTTTGGCATCCCACACGTTTGCATAGCTCCAGCGGGTCTTAGGTCCTGTAATTACTTTTGTCGGGTTCATAAAATTCTTTGACATATCAGTTGTCCTCCTTAAAATCGTTGATTGCTGTATTTTTCATTGCCGGACGCTTATCCGACATAGGTACTAAGGTTGGCTTGCCCTGTGGCTTCTCAATCAGACCGCCGAGCAGTTCTTCAAATTTTGTCTTGCCGAGCAGTTTCGTCATAGCAGTGATGCCCAGAACCTTGTGTTCATATGGGTCATATCCTGCCGACTGCACTTTGTCTGCGGCGGCTGTTTCATTTACATATCTGCGGTTCGAGCGTCCTTCGACCAGTTTCCAGCCTGTCCACTCTTTTCCGCTGACTGCCTGCTGCAGTGCATAGTCTTTGATGTCTCCCACCCAGGAAACCAGCTCATCTGCTTTGAAAAGAATGACCTCTATCTCTTCATCTTCCAGGTTAGCAGGCATCTTAAAGTCATAACGAGCAAGTTCCAGATTGTATTCTGCACGCTTTCGGCAGGTGGCTTTTACTTTGCAGAACTGGCAGTGGCTTCCGGCTTTGAACTCTCCATCGCCCTTCACAGCAAGCTGCGCGGCAGGCGAAAGAATCTCAACTGCCCATCGGAGCAGTTCTTCCTTTGAAATAGTGTAAGTGCTGATGTTATCCCGACGTGGCTGGAAAATTGTCATCGACACCTCTCTGATGTCGTAAATCCCGTCAAACAGTGCCAAAGCTCCCAATGCGTAACACATCATCTGCGGATTGTTTTCTGCATCTACTAGAATGCCGACACCATACTTAAAATCAATTACGGTCAGCGTTTCATCTCCCACAATCACGCAGTCCCCAGTACCGAATCCCTCAGGCACCCAGTTGGAAAAATCCAAGCGCTGTTCCACCAAGACGATGGGGTCTTTGCATTTTCCCTTTGCCGTCTGCACCTGCTCCATCACGTACTGAGCATACATATCAGAGTAGTCTGCCATCTCTTCATCGAAGTAGGTTAAATTCTCGGTTGGGTCTTTTGCCGCCTGTCCCAGTAACTGTTTTACCTTGTACTCGCACAAGCTGTGTGAATCGGTACCCTTCATGGCAAACTCACTGGTGATATCTTTCTGCTTTGCACAAAGCAGTGCTGACGGTGGACAGGCAATCCATCTGTGGCTGGATGATGCTGACAGGACTGCGTGCTTATCCGGCATTTCCAAGCACCTCCGCATCCGCAATCAGTGCTTTATACTCTGACGGGTCAACCGCTGAGAGCTTGTCTGCACCGTGTTTTTTCAGAAGTTCCTTGACCTGTGTGGTAAATCCAGCTCTCGACTTATCTGCAAGAACAGCTCTGACTTCTTCCAAGGTCAGTTCCTTTTCCGCAGGCGGCTCTGGCTCTTTCTCCTTAGCAGCACTCTTTTTTACAGTCTGCTTTTCCGATTCTACCGAGCTGAACAGCTCTGTCAGTTCCTCTGAGATACTGATGAGTGTTTCACCGCACTTTTTAAGTTCATCCACGAGCATGGACAATTCGCTTACTTTTCCCATGTGGACTGCCCCCTTCCATATTCAGTTTTCCATCGCCGGCAGAAAGCCTGTATGCGATTCTTCTTGACACGACATTGATTGCAATGAGAATATCCGACAATTCTCTGTCGAGATTGCTGCTCTCACAGTATCCTGTGCCTGATCTGCATTTGGTTGTCATCATATTTGACACCGTCCTTTCCGAGCGGCTTTACTGCCCCTCTGATAGTTAAAGGACATCTGGGGCTGATTTAAGAACGGCATTTTGAAAAATTTTTTTAAAAGTTGCTGCAGTGCAATGATATGTACCGCAGCAGATCTCTTCTTATCTGAAATCTTCTAGGCGCTCACGGAGCTTCTTCAATATGCGTTGTTTGCGCTTGCCAGCACCACGCTGGCTCATGCCAACAGCCTGTCCGATTTGCGACTCAGTAAAATTCTGAGCAAGCATCAGCATAATTGTGCGGTCGAGGTCCTCAAGCTCGTCCAGCGCCTTATGAAGCTCCTCGATAAGCAGTTTTTTCATCAGATTAGTTTCCAAATTAACTCCAGCAGATACCTCAAATTCCGTATCTTCAAAAAGCTGATTCAACGATAATGGCTGCATCTTAACTACGTCCTCAGCTTTGCTTGCTCGTTGTTTTCGTTTATCCTCACGCCACAGCGGACGCATATACTCTTTGTACTGCTCCTTCGTTGCCGGAACCATTATTACTTTGACAGACTTGTTTCCGATTCTAGACTTCTGCACATTCTCGGTGCTAAGGTTAAAATCCTTGATGGTTTCAGATGTTACCTCCATAGGAATAAAATACTGTTTGCTTGTCTGTAGATTTTCCATAGTGCAGACCCTCCTTCGGTCTCATACCGAAGTGAGAATCCACACAGGACATCCCATAATAATTGGCCATAAGAATGAATCCTCACTTCTTAACTGGCCAACCGTCCCGATGGGTTGACGTTATTTAATTTGCTTTCCGTCTCACCATTTCGGGCATCCTTGATCAGGGGATGAACGCTGAGACGTCAGAACATATTTCCGTTCTACTTAAAGTATAGGGAAAGTAAAATAGTAATGGAAGATAGTAAAACAACACATTACTTTTATATTTTAATAATGTGATTTGAGTTGATTTATAGATGGTTTTTTAGTATAATCCTAAATATACATATAATCTGGAATTACTTTTTCGAGACAAAAAATAAAGCCATACCAAATTGCATGACTTTCATTTTAAGAAGAGGACTACATTATGCCTAAAATCAAAGAAAATTTTTATGAAAACATACTGTTCAAGTTTGAAAGCTGCTCTTGTGATTGCGTAGAAGACATTGAGCATATAACACCTGGCATGGAGCCTAAGCGTACATTTAAACTACAGGCAAATCTAGATCAAAAAAGAATATTCGGATATGCTGCCAAAAAAGGCTTAGTCCGTATTTCCGATAATGGATCAATAGAGCAATCTAATATTTTGGGTGAACTTATCGCATTACCTAGAAAAGATTCAAAAGAAATGGCTCACTTTATGAAAGACAATGGCTTCATATTTCCTATATCATCAATGGGCTATCAAGAAATCGATGAGCTGTCACTTTACAATATTATCGATAGATTACGACTAACTGTTGAATTAATGACGGCAGCAAATGAAATACACAAGGATTATCTAAAAATATTGCAGCTAACCACAGTGTTGTTATTTGCAAAGAATTTTTCGTATGAATCTGACATGGCTGATATAAAATATATTAGCTGCCATCATTCATATGTGGATTTATTGCAGAATCCACCCATTATCCTTTCACAAATGCGCAATCAAGAAGAATTTGATGGTGATTTTTTTGCAATAAATGACTCTATATTTGGCACTTATTCTCTCAATATATCCGAATATAATGACATTATGGGTGGCTATTACTCCGTTCCCGGATTTTCATCTGATATATTCAAAAGCATCACTGCAATGTATGTGAACAGCGAAGATACTGGCATGAATAGAAAAATCACAGAAGTTTTATTTCATTTTTTTCACGAGGTTGCCGTCTTTGATCTTTCGAGTTTAACGTTTTTTACTGATCCGCACATTGAAAATCTCAACGACAATTTGAAGTCCGGTTTAATCGAGATAGCTGATTATATAGTCAGTGAAGAAATCAATGCTAATCTTGGAGGGATACACCCGGTGTATAATGCTAAAACTATGTCCCCCTCCTGGAAAGTTGATTCATTGTTATGTGCTGCTTATTTTTCCATATTCTATTTAAAACCTGATTTAGAATTATACCGTCCTTGCGATAATCCTCGCTGTGGAAAATACTTTCTGGTACGAACAACCTCCACAAAAGTCAGATACTGCAGCACAGAATGCTGTAATCGAGTTACCCAGGACAGATACAGAAAAAGAAAGCGTGAAAGAGAAGAAAAATGAAAAAAACCTTTACTCGGACAATTTCCGAGTAAAGGTTTTTTTCATTTTATTATTCATTATGTACACCGTATGGTGCTGGCGGTTCTGATATCATTGATGCAGGTCTGGTAGGCATAGTAGTATATGTAACAGAAGAGGATGTTGGTATTACCGGATTTTCTCCTGTTGATTTAATCTCATCTCTTCCCAAAACAGCTTCAATACATTCTGCAAGAGTCACCTTTTCCTTCAATGGTTTTCCTGAATAGTGATACATAAGATATCTGGTATCCATAACAACACCCTGAATTGATATGTACCCCCAATACTGGACACCCAGTATTGGGGGT
>ULWY01078644.1_pt1 | contig 20798 bp, 14 predicted proteins | sample 1960761 | NCBI WGS metagenome assembly ULWY01 (sample SAMEA4835824, study PRJEB28245) | human gut metagenome | biome: gut microbiome; material: fecal sample | place: Denmark | collected 2008 | reverse complement strand
TCAATTGTCCATTGTCAATTGTCAATTGAAACGTTGTCAATGGAATCATTTTCGCCCGAAGTCCGCCGGGACCTCGCCCCAGCGTTCGGTCTCCCATTTCAGGATGGGCGTAGCGTAGGTGTGGGTGTGCAGCCAGCGTTCAGCTCGCTCGATGAGGGCGAAGAGCGGTTCAGTCTGCGGGGTGCGCTCCAGCTTGGTCTTGCACTTCTTCTGACGGACCCAGCTGATGGCCGTACGGCTGTCAGAGTACACGGGCATGGAGAGGTGCTTCTGGTCGAGCAACGCCAGGGCGTGGACAATGGCAAGGAACTCGCCGATGTTGTTCGTCCCCTGCATGGGGCCGAAGTGGAAAATCTCCTGACGGGTGCGGAGATACACGCCCCGGTACTCCATCGGACCGGGATTGCCGCTGCATGCCGCGTCGACCGCCAGTGCCTCGGTCTGCACTTCCGCCCCCCAGGACGGCTGCGCGGCGGATGCCTGCCGGGCGGCTGCCCCACGACCTACGTAGTGATAAGGGGAGGACGCGTAGGCACGCTCTGCCTCCTCGCGACTCTCGAACGACTTGTAGACGGCTCCCTCGTAGCCTCTTATCTGTGCCTGGCATTCGCTCCAGGAAGTGTATATGCCCGGGGTGACGCCGTTCCAGACGACATAATATTTCTGTTTTGCCATACGCTGGGTGTTGTTTGGCTGCAAAAGTACAAAGAAATGGGGGAACCGGCAGCAAAGCGACGGAACTTCCGCTACTTCCGCTCCGCCTCGCCGCAAAAGAATCCGGACAGAAAAGTTCAATAATACGGACAAAAGCGTACGATTGTTTTAAAAGAAATACATATATTTGCAAAAACTGTTACAGCGTATGGATACGCTTTGTCCTTGACCTTGTCTATACTCCTGGAGAACTGAACCTTTATTGACTCACACTTATGACAAACTGGAAACTTTTCGCATGCGCCCTCCTGACCGGTGCATGTTGCGGCACGGCGTTGACCGCACGAGGAGGCTCTCTCCCATCGGGTCATGTGTATGCAGCTTCGGTGCAACAAGCTGCACGGACCCTCACCGGAACTGTCACCGACAGTCATGGTGAACCTCTCCCGGGTGTCTCGGTCTCCGTCAAGGGGACGGCACTGGGAACCATCACCGACATCGACGGAAAATACACGCTGAAAGTGCACGAAGGGGCGGAACTGGTGTTCTCCTTCGTCGGCATGCAGACTCAGACGGTACGCTTCAAGGGCGAGCCTTCCCTCAACATCATCCTGCGCGACGACAATGTGGCACTCGATGACGTCGTGGTCATCGGCTACGGCAGTAAGAACCGCAAGAGCCTGACCAGCTCCATCTCCTCCGTGAAGAAGGAGGACATCGAGCGCATGGCGCCCGTCTCGACCAACGTGCAGGACCTCATCGGAGGCGGCATGCTGAAGGGTGTACTTGCCACGCAGAACAGCGGCGAGCCGGGGTCGTCCATCAGCATCAACGTCCGCGGTGTGACCTCGCCCTATCCCAACATGCAGACGGGCACGAACAACAACGCACCGCTCTACGTCATCGACGGCGTGCCCCTCTTTGTGGAAGCGACCAGTCTGAACCCGCTCATGAACCTCTCGCCGAACGACATCGAGAGCATCGACGTGCTGAAGGACGCGTCCGCCACTGCCATCTACGGCTCGCGCGGAGCCAACGGCGTCATCATCGTCACGACCAAGGACGGACGCAAGGACGAGAAGCCTGTGGTGGAGATGGGGTACAGCATCGCCGTGGCGAACCCCGTGAAGGAGTTCAAGCCCCTCACCACCGAGGAGTTCCTCCGCTACACCGACCAGAACCTGCGGAATGCCGCCATCGCCTACAACAACTTCGAAGGCTACTCCGCGATGTTCACCCCGTACATGCCGTCGATGGCGCTCTTCAGCTTCGACGAGTACGGACAGGTGGTCTACGAGGGGCTGGACATGACACGGTTCAACCCCGACGTGCAGACCGACTGGGTCCGCGAGGTGAAGAACCGGAATGCCCTGACACACCAATACAATGCCTCCGTGCGCGGCGGCTCCCAACGCACGAACTACTCCCTCTCGCTGAACGGCAGCAACGAGGAGGGACTCTACCGAAACGACAGCATGGAGACCTACGGCGGACGCATCGCGCTGAACACCGACCTGAGCGACCGCGTGAAGCTGGGCGGCGTGATGAACTACTCGGAGACGAAGCGCCGCAGCACGAGCGACGGACTGGGCACGGCGAGCGCCGAGGCGAAGCCCTGGCTGGTGCGCCCCGACATAGCGGTCTATGACGAGCTGGGCGAGCTGAACCGCATCGACACGGGTCTCTCCGCCTACGGCATGGACGGCGTGGAGCTTACGCCCTCACCCGTCGGACTGCTCGAGCGACAGACGCGCCACGCGAGCAACCAGTTCCTCGGCAACCTTTTCGCTGAAATCGAGCTGTTCCGTGGGCTGAAGTTCCGCACGGACTTCAGCATGACCCACTACACCTTCCAAAGCTCCTACTACACCCCCGTGGAGGCGTCTGTCGACATGCGCGGACTGGGCATGCCGCTCGAAGCCATGCTGTCGACCTCCGACAGCGAGTACCGGACGACATCGCTCAACTTCCGTCTGGACTACAGCCTCAACCTGCAGAAGCACCTCTTCGGCGCCATGCTGGGCTATGGGGCAGAACGGTCGAAGAACGCCTCGGAGACACTCGCCTACCAGGGCTTCCCCACACTGAACAATATCGACGCCGCCCGCGAGGTCATCAGCAAGAGACAGGCGACGACCCGGAGCGGACTCAACTCGGTGTACGGACGTGTGAACTACTCCTACGACGCGAAATACCTGGCGGAACTGAGCATGCGTGCCGACGCCTCGTCGAAGTTCGGCCCGGGCAACCAGTGGGGCTACTTCCCGGCGCTCTCGCTCGGCTGGCTCATAAGCGAAGAGGACTTCATCCGCGACAAGGACACCGTCAGCAACCTGAAGCTGCGCCTGAGCCTCGGACAGACCGGCTCGACCAACGTCGCCGACTTCGTCTACTACCAGTACTACATCAACGGTCCGCTCTATGGGGGACAGAACAGCACCGTGCTCAACGGCACGCTGCCCAACCGTAACATCGGGTGGGAGAAGACCAGCGAGGTGAACGTGGGCGTGGACTTCAGCTTCTTCAACGACCGGCTCTACGGAAGCCTGGACGCCTACTACCGTTATACCGACGGGGCACTGGCACCGTCGCCCCACATCCTGGAGCCGGGCATGGCGAACTACTGGAGCAACATCGTCGACATGAGCAACCGCGGCGTGGAGTTCTCCATCGGGGCGGACGTGGTGCGCGGGAAGGCCTTCAGCTGGAGCACGATGCTCAACCTCTCGCACAACCACAACCGCATCGAGTCGCTCAACGACGCCCTCATCAGCACCTACATGCAGGACTACTTCGTCGTCGGCGAGCCGATGGGCGTGACCCGGGGCTACGTGGTGGACCATATCATCCAGAGCCGGGAGGAGATTGATGCGCTGAACGCCACCGCCCAGCAGCTCTACGGGCGCAACTACATGGACAACACCGGCGTCGGGGACTACCTGCTGAAGGACCTCGACGGCAACGGTATCTTCGATGCGACGTACGACAAGACGGTCATCGCCAATCCCGAGCCCGCCATCTTCGGCGGCTGGCAGAACACGTTCTCCTACAAGAACTGGTCGCTCTCCATGCTCATGCAGTTCTCCCAGGGAGGCACTGCGGTCTATAACGACCTGCTCATGGAGGTCACGCAGCCCTACGCGGGCAAGAGTGTCAGCCGCGAGCTGTACGGGAACTTCTGGACGCCCGAGAACACCGATGCACGCTATGCGCGCATGGGCGACGGCATCTACAACTACAACTCCACGCTCAACGACCGCTATGTGTTCAGCACCTCCTACCTGCGCATGAAGAACATCACGCTCGCCTACGAGCTGCCCCGGAGCGTCGCCCAACGCCTGCACCTCGGCAGCGCATCGGTCTACGCCGTGGCGACGAACCTCTTCACCGTGACCGACTGGCCCGGCATCGACCCGGAGTCGGCAGGTACGGGCACGACCGCCGGCACCAACTACGACTCCTACCCGCTCTCGAAAACCTTCTCGGTAGGTGTCAAGCTATCCTTCTAACCACACGCTAATAAGATAAGGTATATGACTACGCATAGAAACATCCTGCTCACCCTCCTGGTGAGCCTCACACTCTCGTCGTGCAACCTGCTGGGTCCGGTCGATGACATCCAGCCCGACTTCGTCCTGACCGACGACGATGTGATCACTGACAGCAACTCTGCCGAGTACCTGCTCAACGGCATCTACAGCCGCTACCGCGAAAGATCCCTCGCATCCATGCGCAACGGCATGTTCATCCTGACGGGCACGCTCAACAACACGACCGTCGCCGAGGGCGCAACGAACTTCCGCGAGAACAACCTCCGTCCGCAGAACAACACCGTGCTCAACTACTATACGGGCCTCTACGCCATCATCAACCAGTCCAACTCGCTCATCGCGAACCTGCGCGACGCTCATCCGAAGGGACTGACCGAGGCACGCAAGGGCGAAATCCTGGGCGAAGCCTACTTCCACAAGGCGTTTGCCGAATTCATGCTGCTGCGCTCCTTCGGTGAGTTCTGGGACCGCTCGTCCGACTACGGCGTGGTGCTCTACAACGAACCGGCACGCGGCAACGACGAGGCCAAACGGCGCGCTCCGGTCGAGGAGTGCTACACGCAAATCCTGTCCGACCTCGACGAGGCGGTTGCCGCCCCGGCATACGACGGACGCGCCTACCGGGTGAACGGCGTCACCGTGCAGATGCTCCGCGCACGTGTGCTGCTCTACATGGGACGGTTCGCCGACGCTGCCGCCACCGCCCGGACCGCCATCGCCGACGCCACCGCCGGAGGTGCTTCGCTGGAGACCGACTACCTGACGGTCTTTGCCCAGGGCTTCAGCTCCCCGGAGACCCTGTTCGCCCCCTACGTGTCCTATCCGCTGGAGACGATGGGCAGCATCCTGACCACCGATGTGAACCTGGGCTACGGGACGACCGTCAGCCGGATAGCCGACGAGCTGGCAGGCACGACGGGCGACGAACTGTATGACGCCCGCTACACCGCCGCCTTCCAGCCGATGAGCCTGAGGAAGTATGTGCTCAACAACGCCACGACGGGCGACAACAACACTTACTACTTCATGCGTCTGCCCGAACTGTACCTCATCCTGGCGGAAGCCGAGGCGCGCGAGGGCAACTACCCGCAGGCACGTGAAGCCCTGCAGCCTGTCGCCACCCGCGCCGGCTACGCGGAGGACTATGCGGACGGCATCGCCGACGGCGACCTGCTGCTCACCATCTTCCGCCACAAGTACATGGAGCTGAGCGCGGAGAACTACGAGGAGTGGTACGACATGGTGCGCTACTACCGGCTCGACGGCACTGACTTCACTGCCACGGGACTGGGATACACGCAGTCGATGCAGCATCTCGTCCTGCCCATTCCCACACAGGCACTCAGCGGCAACAGCCTGCTGGTGCAGAACCCGACCTATGAAATATCCAACCATTAAATGATAACCTTATGAAGAAACTGACTCTTCTGGCAGCCGTCGCCCTCCTGGCAGGCTGTCAGCCCGGCGCCGGTCCGGGCTATACGCTCGACGGCGTACTCACCGGCGGCGAAGCACCCACCGGCATGGCATACCTGCAACGGCAAATGCCCGACGGACAGATGGTGTCGACCGACAGTGCCACCATCACGGACGGCAAGTTCAGCCTGAAGGGGCACGTGGACCGTCCGCAGATGTACACCCTCCGCATCGACCTGCGTACGGACCCGACGGAGAGCGTCCGGGGCAAGGTGTTCGCCTCGCACTTCTATCTGGAGAACTCGCCCATCACCTTCGAAGGCAACCTGAAGACGCTGCCCGGAGTGTTCTACGACCCCGAACGTCCGCTGGAGGCACCCGTCATCAAGGGCTCTGCGACGGAGGACTTCTACGCCCGCTTCCGGGCGGACATCAAGCCCGTCAGCGACAGCCTGGCTGTCATCGACCGACGCTACTGGGAGGAGTACACCGCCCCGATGATGAACGACAAGGAGCACAAGCACGACTACACCGAGGTGGGGGTAACCCTCGTGAAGGAGGAGGCACGGTGGCGTAAGGAGCTTCAGGAGAAGACCCTGGCGTTCATCCGCGAGAATCCCTCGTCGGTCGTGGCTTTCGACCAGCTGGTGGCGCTCTTCTCCGACTTCACCGTGAACTACTCCGGCAAGCAGATTGACGAGATGCGCAGCTGGGTGGCAGACGCCTGGACAGGCACTCCCCAACTGGCGGCACTCGACTCCATCGTGAGCCGCATCAAGCCGGTCGCACTGGGTGAGAAGTATGCCGACATCGACGTACAGACGCCCGACGGCAAGACCGTGAAGCTGTCGAGCCTCATCCCCGAGGGCAAGTATGTGATGCTGGAGTTCTGGGCAAGCTGGTGCGGACCGTGCCGCGCGGAGATTCCCCACCTGGTGCGGGTGCACGAGAAGTACAAGGACTTCAACATCGTCAGCGTCTCGGTCGACGAGAAGGAGGCTGACTGGCAGAAAGCCATGAAGGAAGAGCGGATGACGTGGACACAGGCACGCATCACCGGCGGCATCATGGGCGAGGAGGTGAAGAAGTTCAACATCACGGGCATCCCCATGTGCATGGTGCTCGACGGTGAGGGACGCTTCTACCGCACGAACACCCGGGGTGCCTACCTCGACGCCTTCCTGATGGAGCTCTACGGCAAGTGACGGCCGGCACCGTCATGACGGCATGACGGAACACGGACAGAGGCACGAAGACACAGCGTATGCCAGCCCCACGGAGGGGTGACGGACGGTTGCTGTGGCTTCGTGCCTCTGCGTTTATCCGGTGCGGGGCGCGCTCAGGCGTCCGCGGAGAGCCGTGCCAGGTAGTTGTAGTGCTCGCCCTCCCGGACACATTCGGCACGGAAGCCGCATTGGGAGGCGTAGAGCGAGAGGGTGTCAAAGTCGATGTAGAGCCAGTCGAAGGGTTCGCCCTTGACCTGCCGGTACTGCATGAGGAAGTCCACCTGACCGTAGTAGTCGCCTGCCAGGTCGATGAGCATCCCTCCGTCCTCATCCTCGAAGAGGTAGCTCAGGTCACTGGAGTCCATCAGGATGCATCCGCCGGGACGCAGGAGCTGCTTCATGCGGTCAAAGAAGGTGGGCATCTCCTCGATGCGTCCGATGATGCCCGAGCCGTTCATCAGCATCAGGATGGTGTCGAACGTCCCAAGCGGTTCGTTGCCGAAGAGGTTGGCGAGACGGACGTCCTTCACGCCGCGTTCGCGCATGACCTCCACCGAGAGGGGCGAGATGTCTATGGCACACACGTCCTTCCCCATCGCCTGCAGGGCGAGCGAGTGGCATCCGCTGCCGGCGCCGACGTCGAGGATGCGTCCCTGTGCCATGCGCAGGGCGGTCTGCTCCAGCGGAGGCATCGTGTCGAAGGTACGGAACAATTCTTTCACGGGCATCTCGTCCTCGTCAAAGCGAGACGAAAAGACACGCAGCGGCTGTGCCTTCCCGCGGCGGTGGAAGTCGGCAATGGCGGCTCCCATCGGGTCTTTCTCCGGAGTCAGTGTATCGGTTCGCATAGGCTTACGCTTTTTCCTGCATCCGCTTCTCCCACTCGGCGCGCGTGCGCTTCCACCGGTTGTGCGACCACAGCCAGTATTGGGGGGCGCGGCATATCATCTGTTCTAGGTGTTGCATGTAGAGGTCGGTCACCTCGTATTCCTTGACCTGGCCGATGTCGTCGACCATGCGGTAGAGGTGGCAGTGGTAGTGCCCCCGACGGGGACGGGTGACGTCGGCGAAGTAGATGAGCGCGTCCATCTGACGCCCTATCTTCTCTGTCCCGATGAATACGGGTGTGTCCTGATGAAGGAAGGGGGTAAAGTGGTGGATGCTGTTCCACTTGGGCGACTGGTCGGAGATGAAGCCGATGACGTGCTTCCCTCCTTGACGGCGCATCTCGATGATGCGGCGCAGGGTCTCCTTCATGGCGATGCAGCGTGCACCGTACTGGCTGCGGAGCTTGAGGAACAGTTGGTCGAAAGCTTTGTTGTAGAGCGGGTGGTAGATTTGTCCGCAGGAGACGTCACCGGGGAACCAGTAGGGCATCGAGGCAATCCACTCCCAGTTGCAGTAGTGTCCCAGGTAGATGAACGTGAACGACTTCCCCTCGCGCTCCATGTCGCGGACGATGTCTTCGGTTCCGCTGAACGTCATGCGACGGCGCATCTGCTCCTCCGACATGGAGAACTGCTTGAGCGTCTCCACCACATAGTCGCAGAAGAAAGCGTAGAACTGCTTCTCGATGCGGACAATCTCCGCGGTGCTCTTCTCTGGAAACGATGCGGTGAGGTTCTTCCGCACCACGCCGCGCCGGTAGCGCACCACATGGTACAGGGGGAAGTAGAGCAGGTCCGACAGGAGGTAGAGTACCCGCAACGGCAGCAACGAGAGGGCGTACCAGAGAGCGAATACCAGGTAATAGACGAGTTTCATAGGCGTGGCGTTTAAGTGGTCAGGCGTGGCGGATGCCGAAAAAATCCTGGAAGCGGCGTTTGATGCGCCGGTGCTCCTCGAAGCGTTCCAGCTGGCGGATGACCTTGTGGACGCACTCGTCGGCATCCCAACCGCGGCGACGGGCGTAGAGGGAGATGATGTAGACGAGCACCTCGCGCTTGTGGGTGAGTCGTTTCAGGTTGTCCAGACATTCGTCGGGGGTGGGCCGCTTGAAGATGGAGCGGTTGGTGTCGATGAGCGCGAAGCGGTAACGTCCGTCGTCATCGGCATGATAGAGGATGTTGGTCAGGTTGAGGTCGCCGTGCAGGACACCCTTCTCGTGCAGCTCCACGAGGAATCCTGCCAGTGCGTCGGCCAGCGGATGGTCGAAGTGCGGCACCGAGAGGAGGATGCTCGTCGGCGGATAGTCGCAGTTGAGCGACACGAAGAAGCCGGTGGTGAAGAGCCCGTGACGCCTGGTCTCGATGTACGCCACCTCGTGGGGCGACTCGATGCCCTTGTCGCGCAGCAGGGCGGCAAACTTATAGGCACGCTCGGTCTTCGTGCTCTTGAAGTAGGTGTAGATGATGCGCTGGAAGAAGTTGGGATGCTTGTATTTCTTGACGACGAGCGACTGTCCGTCCACCCGGTAGCGTTTGACGACGTTACGTCCCTGATACAACAGTTCGCCACTCTGGTCGAAAGTGGCAGGCAGTTGCCGGATGAAGTCGCTGTAGCGGCGGTAGTCGGGATGGACGATAAGTTTCATGTCAGTCTTTCTTTGATTCGATTAGTTGCTTGATTCGTTCTACAAGGGTTTCGGGACGAAGCAGCGTCAGGCACGCATAGTCGTCGCGCAGGCAGGGACGGTTCCCGTAGATGGAGCAGGGGCGGCAGTTCAGGTCGAGCTGCACGGCGCGGTCTTCCGTCTGTCCCCAGCCCATGAAGCCGGCGTACGGGTGTGTCGCGCCCCACACCGAGAGCACCGGAGTGCCCACGAGCGATGCCAGGTGCATGTTCGCCGAGTCCATCGACACCATGACGTCGAGGTGGCTCATCACCACCAGCTCACTGTCCATCCGCAGCTTTCCTGCCAACGAACGGACGCCCTCATGGCGTTGCTCCCACTGTTCAAGCAGCGCACGTTCCGACGCGCCTGCCCCGAAGAGGAACACACGGCATCCGGCAGCGGCAAGTGCAGCCACCACCTGCTCCATCTGTTCCAGCGGATAGACCTTCCCGCGGTGGGCGGCAAACGGAGCGATGCCCACCCAGGTGTCCGTCCCCTTCTCTCCCGTCACGCCGACGACCGTGCGCAGGTCGCCCCCGGCATCGCCGAAGAGGGAGGAGAAGCGGGGTGTCACGTCCAGCCCCAATCGGCGCAGCACGTCGGCATACCGTTCGAAGGACGACTTCAGCGGGACGAGCTTCTTCTCCACCGCGTCGGTCAGCGCCTTCTTCTCGCGCCGTCCCTTGTCGATGTGAGCGGTCCGTATGCCCGCCAGGCGGAAGCGCATCCGCAGGTACTTGCTGCGGAGCACGTCGTGCAGGTCCGCCACGGCATCGATGCCCAGCGGACGTAGCTCGGCAAAGAGGCGGTTCAGTCCGCCGATGCCCTTATGCCGTCCCTTCAGGTCAGCCCCGACGAAACTGACATTCGCAGGCATCCGCTCAAACAGCGGACGCACGAACTCCCGGCTCAGCACAGTGATGCGCAGCTCCGGATGTTGACAGGCGCAGGCGTGGATGACCGGGATGGTCATTGCCACATCGCCCAGCGCCGAGAAGCGTATGACGAGCAGATGTTTCACGTTTAGTCGGGTGTTATGGGATGATTGGTCTGTGTACGATGGGGCGAAGGCTCACTTCTTGCCGTAGAGCACCGGGTTGAGTTCGGGGTCATTGTACATCTTCATCTGCTTGTAGACTTTCATGTACTTGCGACCCGCCTCGATGTCGGCAATCAGCTGGTCGATGGCTGTCGACAGGTCCTTCTGCTGTTCCAGGAGGACTGCCAGCTTGCGGGCGCACAGCTCGTGGTGCTCGGCAGACACGTCGGTGCGTTCCGTCTCCTGACGCATGTGGTATATCTTCAGCGCGAGAATCGACAGGCGGTCGATTGCCCACGCCGGACTTTCGGTGTTGATGGTGGCATCCGGCAGCGGCTTCACATCCTTGTATTTGTCCAGGAAATAGCTGTCGATCAGCTCCACGAGGTCCGTGCGGTCCTGGTTGCTCTTGTCGATGCGGCGCTTCAGCACCAAGGCGGCTGCCGGGTCGATATTCGGGTCGCGGATGATGTCCTCGAAGTGCCATTGGACAGTGTCTATCCAGTTTTTGAGATAGAGATAGTACTCGATCGTCTTCAACGCATAAGGGTTGTTGATAGGCGTATCCACATTGTCGGTTTTGTGGTAATCATCGATGGATTGCACAAATATCGGGTTGCAAAGTTCTGTGAATGTCATAACCGTTCTATGCTTATGGTGTTACAATCGACAAAAATAGGCATTCTTGCCGAACTGACAATACGAACGATATTCAAAAGTGCAAGAAAGCGGCTAACTTTGCACCGACTAATGACAATTTTCCATGAAAGTAATCGTTGATAAGAAAATACCCTACCTGCAGGGTGTCATCGAGCGACTTGCCGATGAGGTGGTTTATGCCGAGGGGCGCGACTTCACCCCGGAGCTGGTGAGGGACGCCGACGCCCTGTTCGTCCGTACCCGTACACGCTGTGACCGTGCGTTGCTCGCAGGCAGCCGGGTGCGCTTCATTGCCACGGCGACCATCGGTTTCGACCACATCGACACGGACTTCTGCCGTGCGTCGGGCATCACGTGGACCAATGCCCCGGGTTGCAACGCGGGCGGTGTGGAACAGTATGTCGAGGCAGCCCTCCTGCTGCTGGAACGTGAACGGGGCTTTTCCCTCCGGGGTGCCTGCCTCGGTGTCGTCGGCGTGGGTCATGTCGGCAGCCGTGTGGCGGACGTCGGTCGTCGGCTGGGCATGACGGTGCTCTGTTGCGACCCTCCACGTGCCGAAGCCGAGGGACCGGAAGGCTTCACCTCGCTGGAGGAACTCGTCGGCCGTTCAGACCTCATCACCTTCCACACGCCGCTCACCCGCGAGGGTGCTCACCCGACGTGGCATCTGGCGGACGAGGCATTCTTCCGCTCGCTCTCCCGTCCGCTTTACCTTATTAATACGTCACGCGGAGAGGTGGTCGACAATGCCGCCCTGCTGTCCGCCTTGACCGATGGACGTGTTGCCGACGCCGTCATCGACGTGTGGGAGCACGAGCCGGACATTGACCGCCGCCTGTTGCAGCAGGTCTTCATCGGCACGCCCCACATTGCCGGCTATTCAGCGGACGGCAAGGCGAACGCTACCCGCATGTCGCTCCAGGCATTCTGCCGTTTCTTCGGGCTGCCGGAAGAGTTTCACATCGAGCCGCCGGCACCTTCCGAACCGCTCATCCGTGCTACTTCCCGTGCCGAAGCCCTGCTCCGCATCTACAATCCGCTCGACGACAGCCGTCGGCTGAAAGCCTCCCCCGAGAGCTTCGAGTCGCTTCGCGGCAACTATGCCTACCGACGTGAGCCGTCGGCCTACCGGATTCTTCCCATTTCTTAGCAGATTCCTTGCAAAAATCATCCGCCCTACAATATATCTACGTATCTTTAACCTCCGGGAACATGGTGGTAACAGCTTAGTTACATAATTCATTCGAACGTTTGTACTAATGATATAAAAAACAAATATGGATAACTGCAATGAAAACATACCATTTGAATTATATAATAAAATTCGTGGAGTGATTTTTGGCCAAGCAATTGGAGACGCTTTGGGACTTGGCACAGAATTTATGTCGCACAAAGAAGTTTTAAAATACTACCCGCAAAGATTAACACTATATAGTCAAATTATTCAAGACAGACATCGTAAAAGATGGGAACAAGGAGACTGGACAGATGATACAGATATGATGTTATGCATCGCCAATGCAATAATTGCAGATAAGAATATTTGTTTAAATTCCATTGCTCAGAATTTTAAGAAATGGTTTAAGGGTTCTCCTATGGGAATTGGGCGACATACATATAATGTATTAGCCACTTCTGATTATACAAATAATCCAACGAAAGCGGCAGAAATCGTCTGGAAGTTATCTGGTAAGAAAAGTGCAGCAAACGGCGGTATTATGAGAACATCTGTGATAGGACTTTGGAAACAGGACGTATCATATTATGCAGAAGAAATTTGTAAACTTACCCACACAGATTCCCGATGTATTGGCTCTTGTGTTATTTTATCAGAGTTAATACATCATTTTGTGTGGAATGGAGATGAACTAGAGTTTGAAGCTATCCAAGAATTAGCAAGAAAATTTGATGAACGAATAGAACCTTATCTGTTATTGGCAAAAACGGTTGATGATATACTAGATTTAGCCCTAGATGATGAAAGCACTATGGGATATACCTTGAAAACATTATCTGCTGCTATCTGGTGTTTATATCATGTCGAGAGTTTTCAAGAAGGTTTGTTGGCGGTAGTTAATGCAGGAGGAGATGCAGACACCAATGCTGCCGTAACCTGTAGCTTATTAGGCGCAAAGTACGGATTTAATTCCATACCTTCTTACTATGTGAATAATTTGAGACAGAAAAGTATACTGAATCAAGTAACGGATGATTTACTGACTATCTTATGCCCAGACTTTTAAATTACTTGCTAAAATAGCACGACACTGTCCAGAATTTTAGGCAAATGGAAACAGGATTCAGTTGTAAGTTTCCTTATATCTGGATCCTGTTTTCAAAAATAAACATAAACCGATTCATAATCAAGCCCCAGTCATGAATAGGCTGTAGGCATATTATTCTTGTTTGAGGCTTATTATCCTTATTTGAATTTTTCCTTGAACTTTCCCATTAAGGTTGATAGTAGAACTTCTGGTATGCGTAGAAACAAACGGAATCGTAGATCCGTCATCAATACCGGCAGCATAGTTATCCATTACTTCTATTTTATAATTGGTAGATTCCGATTTAAACTCATCTTTATCATATTTTCCCTTATTCTCAATATTATCCATAATATCAGACAAAAAAGAATATACGAATGGTGCCAGTGAATTACTGTCATATTCAGTTTCCATATAAATCTCACTATAAGTCTGTCCCTTTGCCTGTGGTGCAAGATAATATGTACATTCAACGGGAATTATTGATTCTCCTACAGTAACTTGTGAATTCTGTGAGTATTCATATCCCGGTTCAAGTTCAATACCAAAAGGCCATAATAATAATTGTATGTCTTTAGAAAAACTTTCGATCATTCTTTCTGGAGACATAACAGATTCTACAAATGCCCTCATATCTTTTTCCTCAAGCCCTTTTGCCTTCATTTGAGGAAGCTTCATTAGCTCTTCAATAATTTGCCTGCATACAGTTATCATGTAATCAGCATTATTGACTCCTATCAAACTTCCATCTTTACCTGTTACAACATTTATTGAAATTACGTCACCGACTCCTTTAAGTTTTAATCCCAGCTGCTTTGTATATATGGATGTCGGATAGTCAACTTTTAACACATACCCATCCTGATTATTCTCAAGAACAGAAACGCAGAAATCATACATTCCGTGTGATGTTAATGTTGTATCACCGTTTTCTGTAATCTCATAAATAGTACTCTCCATTACATATTCCTGTTTATCACCAACCTCCCATCTAGCGACAATGGCTCTTTCGTTTTGAGCTAGAGAGACCTGTATCCCTAGCACAATAAGCATTGTTAGAAAGTAAAACCTTTTCATAAAAAAATACTTTTGATTACTATATATCATATCTCGCACTCAATTTGTTTACACAAATAACTTACTGATACATGGGCACTAATATTGATTATCAGATGACTGTATAAAATATATTTAGGGACATTCAGTAAATGTGCCTATTTAGACTTTATCATACTATGCCATTGGCTTTGGAATTTTATGTTTGTTTATAATCTCAATCGCAGGCTTCCACCCCTTATCAGCAGCTGCATATAAATAATATGCTACAAAGTAAGGATTCCTATCAACTCCCAATCCTTCGTCATAACACATCGCAAGGTGAAACATGGCATCCGGTTCACCTTGATCTGCTGCGGCTTTAAACCACCTCGCAGCTTCTACATAATCACATTCCACACCTTGACCTCGAAAGTACATCATTCCTAAACAAAACTGTCCTTGATCATATCCGGCTTCTGCAGACTGTTTAAAGTAAGCAAACGCTTTATCATAATCTTTCTCAACACCAATGCCAGCATTATACAGAATACCCAAATTGGTCAAAGCTCCATAATGACCTTGCTCTGCTGCTTTCATGTACCATTCGATAGCTTTTTGAATATCTTTTTCAACACCTTCACCAAAACGATAGCATACAGCAAGATCGAATTGTGCCTTCGCACTTCCTTGTTCTGCAGCAATTTTATAAAGTTCCACAGCCTTGTTATCGTTCTTAGGAGTACCTATTCCAAAGGTATAACATTGACCAAGTAATGCCATCCCCTCAACTGAAAATTTTGCGGCCTTTGTATACCATTCAAATGCTTTATTTGCATTTTTCTTGACTCCTATGCCATAACGATAACAGGTTCCAAGACTTATAAAAGCCTCACGATACCCTCCTAAAGCAGCTTTATTTACATAAAAGAAATATTTTTCCGCATCCCATTCTATTCCATCGCCATTTTCAATATGCTTCGCCAGCTGAAAACTACAATTCAAACTTCCAGCTTGATCCCCCTTCTTAAGCCATTCAACGGCTTTGGAAAAGTCCGTTTTTGTACAGCTGCCATCCATGTAATACAAATACAAGTTCCAGAAAGATTCCAGATTTCCCCCTCCTGCAGCCTTTACATAACATTCTAATGCTTTCTCCTTATCCTTTTCTGTGCCAATTCCTCTTTTATAACATATACCAAGATTACAGAATGCGGCAGCATTACCTTTTTGTGCCGCTCGATGATATAACTCAAATGCTCGTTTTAGGTCATGTGGACATTCATCAGATTTCTCAAGCAAATGACCAAGGTTAAGCATACAGTCGGCATCTTCAAGAGAAACTCCCAGTTCATAAAAACCAATAGCCTCATTTATGTCTTTAGGTATATCGAGCAAACCTAATTCATAGATTAGCCCAAGATTATATGCCGCAACAGCACATTTTTTTGTCGCTGCCATTTTCAATAAACGAATATATTCATTTATGTTTTTCTCAACAATAAGACCCTCTTTATAATACTCAGCATATATGCACAATATTTCCCCGTCAACTTCTGGATATTCCAACAAATGTTTAATGATTTTATAAGCAAACTCTGGGGATCTACTCATCATAAATTGTATGGCTGGAATAAAGTTTTCCTCAGCTGATTGCATTATCATCGACAACCCTTTCTTTTGCTTACCTTTGATTCGATTGCCTATATAATAAATTAGTCCAAGCGAGAATAACGAAGGAGCATATCCCTGCCGACATGCAAGTTTTTGCTCTTTTATTGCACGAAAGAATGTAAAATCCTCAATGCCGTTAGATAATTTACCTAATGATTTAAGATGTAATGCTTCAGGCACCCCTTTGTCTGCCTCTTGACAAAGTCTTTGAAAAGTTTCATATATCCGATGATCTTTTAATTCTTGAGAAAGAGACACAGACTTACCATTATCGGCAAACCAATGCTCCATACACTCCTTTGCTAGGGAAAAATCTTTATTAACGGCTTTCTCAAGATACTTATGAGCTTGTTCAAAATTAACCTCAACGCCTATTCCCAAAAAGTAATTTTGAGCTAAAAGAAACATAGCTTCAGCACTACCTAATGCTGCTTGTATTTTCAGTTTTACGATATCAAATTTTGTTGTCATATACATATCCTCCCTTTAATGACAAATAATCCTGTTATTTCAAATTTAAAAAATCACACCAGGTTTTTAGTTGACAGTATAATCAAATATACAAACCTGACATTAATTTATAATTCTGTATTTGATATAGTGACTTCATTCTTCCCTAATTGGACAGCAAGCCAACGATTAGTTCTCTTTTTCTTCGCTAATACTATTTTCAATCTACTGATTTTCTGTTCCATTTTCATTCTTCTACTTTCTTTTTATATGTAATTCTCAAAACTCTTTTTGCATTGTCGATTTCAATATTTCCCAAACGACCCAGAATTGATTGTCCTAATAAAAGAGGAGCAACTTGGTTGTGTACGACAGAGGCGCGTATATTATCCAAATCTAATCCTCCGAAATTCACATTACGAAGATTAATAACTGTGCCTGCACTTACCTCACCGTTGGCCATCGTGTAACTCTGTTTTCCGATAATGTCTGATGATTTCAAATACCCATTTTTCATCATAAATGTTGCCTCGACAGATGAAAGTGAAACATCTGTCGCTCCTGTATCAAAAACAAAATACAGAGGCAAATTATTGATTGTACATTTCACTTTGCAAACACCGTCTTCTTTGCTAAATGGTATTTCAACAGTCTGCTCTTCATAAACAGAGGTAGCCTGCATTTTATCTTCTATCTCTGTTTCAAAGATGCTTTTATAATGCCGGATTAATTCCTTGTATTTCGGAAGTTCCCGTATAGCATCCAAATCATCATCCATTTCAAGATGAGAGAAACGACGAAAACCTTTTTCCAATGCTATCTGTAGAAATTCTATTGATTTATCTAATTCGCCCATTCTTGAATGCAGACAGGCGGCATCATAATAATTTCCGGCATCGTTAGGGTCTTTCTCAATGACATTGTTCATAAACTCGACAGCCTTTTCCTTTTGTCCCAGTTCCAAATAAGCATACTGCGCACAAGAACTATTGCTCGGAATAGTGTCCAGTTCTATGACTTTTTGATAGTCTGCCTCCGCTGATTTACTATCTCCTTTTAAAGCATACATGTCTCCTCGTCCCAGATAAGCGTATGCGTAATCTGGCTGCAAGACTATTGCCATCGTATAATCTTCAATGGCGCCATCAACATCACGACTATTATCCTTATACCAGCCACGTCGATAATAGCCATAATACTCCGGATTATGAGCAACATATTTACCTAATTCTAAAATAGCGGCTTTCGCATCACCTGATTCGTACAGAATATTTGCTTTTGCCATAACATAGTCATAGTCCGTTGAATCCAAAACAATGGCATTGTCTATGTGCTGCAATGCGGAAGCATAGTCTCCTATTTTACTGTAGCAGTTTGAAATCCTGTAAGCAGTTGCAGACGATGGATTTTTCTTTTGACAATCAGTATAGTATGTTATAGCCCTTTTATAAGCGCCGTTATTCTCATATACTACACCTAAGCAGTAAAGCCAAAAATCATTGTTGGGGTTCTTAATCGATTGAATTTTTAATTTTGCCACCAATGGTACCATTGCAGAATCAGCCACTTCCATCATCAAATAGAATGCTTTATTGTCGTAATCAATATCCAACGCATGAATAATATCATTAATTGCTTCATCGTATTTCTTCAATCCGATAAGACTTTCAGCTCTAAAAGAATATCCGGAAGAATAATCTGAAGCCAATTTTGTCACATAGCTAAATTGTTCAATAGCTTCCTCATACCTTTTTTCAGCGTTAGCATTTCGTCCTATTCCCATATAGCCCATTACATTTCCAGGGGCAATGGATATGATTGTCTGATAGTCTTTATCCGCCCAATCATACTTTTCCATATAGTAATACAGATTTGCTCGCTTCTCATATACATTAACATCATCAGGAGTCTCTTTTATGGCAGACGTGAAATCTGCCAAGGCTTTCTCATTCTCCCCAAGTTCCACATAAACTGCTGCACGAACAATGTACGCAAAAGCCTTATACTGTTTATCTTTCCTGGGGATATGCTCTATAGCCAGATCTGCTGCTGTCAAGGCACGACCGTATTCTTCCTGATAACTTCTCACAGCTGCAATCCACGCCAATGCATATCCATTATCCGGATTGTCTTTCAATTCCTTATTCAGATACTCAAGGGCTTCTTCCACATTGTTGTTCTGAATCGCTTGCCACGACTATAATTGTAAGAATCAGGACGTTTGATATTTTGGGCTAGAGAGACCTGTATCCCTAGCACAATAAGCATTGTTAGAAAGTAAAACCTTTTCATAAAAAAAAATACTTTTGATTACTATATATTATATCTCGCACTCAATTTGTTTACACAAATAACTGGCTGATACATGGGCACTAATATTTATTAGGGACCGTCGTATAATTCCATCATTATAAGTTATCCGGAAAACAGTCCCTAGAATAGCAAACCATTCCTGTCAACCTTACATTTGCTGACAAGAACTGTTTGCTACTTTATAGAAGTCTATAGCATCCACTTTATCAAGTATATACATCAGTCTACGAATTCTATGCTACCTACTGAATATCTCTATTCAAAAATAGTACGCTAGAGAGGTTCCAATGTATTTGTTATTATCTACATCTAGATAAGAACTGCTTGCATTTTCTTCCAAATCCTGTTTATAATATACTATCCAATCCCAATGACGCCATCCTAAACCTAACCCTCCGCCAACAGCTAATCGACCTTCAATATCTTTATTGCGAACAACATTATAGTGACCTAAAGCACTTACATAAAGTTTTGATTTTCTTCCTATATTACACAAATTCACTTTGAGTTTAGCACTTACAGGCAAATGGAATTTTACTTTCGGATCATAGGCCTTACCGGAATAATATGTTGCATACAATATTACACCGGGCTTTACACCTATTTCAAACTGTACAGGGGCTTTGAAATTACCCACACGCATATTGATGCCTGCATTATAGTAACCAATATTCAGCGTTCTTCTGTCACACAAGAGCATATTCATGCCAGAATCTAAGAGCTCTAATCCAAAATTGAAATCCCCTCCATTGTCCGCAATTCGCGCTTTACGTTGGTTACGTTTATATTCCGAGTAATTTTTCTTTACCTGTTTTGCGTATGATTTTACTATATTCTTTGTGTCGTCATCTTTTGCGTATGACAAAGCTTGGTTGACAGTATGATCTCCGACATACATCGAAAAGTTTTTAGCCATTGAAACAGCAAGCATATTCGATACCGTGTTATAATGCTCGCTATTAGGATATTTTTGTAAGAATGCCTTAAACTCTTCCTGTTCAGAATAACTTGTAAGAGCACTGTATTCATGGAACTCTGTACATTTGTCATAAAGCAGACGGTTTGCCTCTTGCAAATGATTCCTTCCACCAGCATTATTAAATTCATCGTATGCTTTTGCAAACTCACCATTCTTATAATAATTTACGGCCTTAATTTCATGTATGCGTTTTCGTGCAGCTTCAATACAAGATGATTTCGGGTATTTTTGCATGAAATATTCAATATTTTCTTCTTTATCACTGTTCTTGACAATTTGCCATATAGAAACAGACTGCAACTCTGCGATAGCTTCATTCGCCTGATTTACATAGATTCTGCATTTCGATTTATTGATATACTCATTATAACCGGCGATGGTATTAGCTGACTTCGCTTTTTCCCATAAATCATAATCTGATATACGGTTGTTTATTTCCTGCACATATTTTCCATAAGGATACATTTTGAGGTATTCATTATATGCCTCAATTGTTCCCTTCTGACATGCCTTTTCATAATTCATTTTCTCTACACGTTGCCTTTCTTCAAGTTCTTCTCGACGCTGCATGGCATATTCATTAATGGTTTGTCCTGTTCCAATGCGTCTATTTAATTCGTCAATTTTTGCTTTTATTTTTTGAGCAGTTACCTGTTTTTCAAAATTTTCCAAATAACCAATTACCTCTGTTAGCATACACCCCAAATATGTATTTCTCCAATCATCATATTCTTTGTATTGGGTATAAACGCGACTTTGAGTTATCTTGCTTATCAGTTCATTACTATGATCGCCTTTGGTAAAGGGATTCTGGGCTTCCTGATAGATGTCACTCAGTAATTCTACTGTTTCACGGACATTTACTTTATAATTTTTCAGTAATTGATATCTTACATATTGTTGTTTTAATGTCAAAATTTCCTTGACATATTTTCCATGAGAATACATTTTGAGGTATTCATTATATGCCTCAATTGTTCCCT
>ULWY01046788.1_pt1 | contig 20822 bp, 17 predicted proteins | sample 1960761 | NCBI WGS metagenome assembly ULWY01 (sample SAMEA4835824, study PRJEB28245) | human gut metagenome | biome: gut microbiome; material: fecal sample | place: Denmark | collected 2008 | reverse complement strand
CGCGAGCAAGCTCGCTAGGTAAAATGCAACGTTGTTGCAAGTTAAAACGCTACGCTAGTTTATTCTTTAGACAGAAGAACAAAAGAGAACATTGAAAATCAAACGTACGTTCAAGCAAGCTTGATGTTCTTTTGCCATTCAATGTATCTGCATCATTGATGTTACGTCTACGACTTACTTTTGTAGGTAAGAACAGAAGAAGAGCATTTTTCCCCTTTTTTGTTCTTATAAGAATGTATTTTATATTGTAAATACAAGCTTGGCTTGTTAATGAAGATTATGACAGGCATGAGCTTGCTCATGGATGCAATTACGGATGTTCATAACTTACATTCTTATGTTCTTTTGTTCTTATGTCTTAACAAAAAGAATAACCATGTCGTCATTTCTGGCCAGGACCAGGAATCTAATGTTCATGGACTGTAGGATGCTTATTCTATCGCAAGCATTTGTGCCATCATTTGGATAAGATCCCTGGTCCTAGCCAGGGATGACGCTGTAGGGGACTCTGTGCAGTGTTTAGTGGGTGTTCACTTGTTTTGAAGCCAGAAGTGCTGTATGGTAGATGTTACTGCGGAACGGTGAGCAGTTTGCGCATTCTTTCGGCGAGGTCGCCGATGCTTCCCGTTTTCTTGTTTCTGAAGGCCATGTCGGTGTAGATGGTTGCACAATATGCACTGCTGTCTTTCAGTTGATGCCACTCTTTCCACAATGAATCGTATCTGTCCAACAGGTTACTGATGTACGGACGATCTGCGGTCTTGCCATTCTGGATTTCTTCGTACTCGAGCATCATTTTCCACATTACTTCTATGAGTTGGTATTTTATGCGCCCGTAGGTGGAAGAGACACGGATAACTTCTTCGATGACCTTGTCACGGCTCTCAATCTGCTTGGAAAGGGCTTCGATTCTAAGCCAGATGGCTGATGCTTCTTCCTTTTCGGCCAGGACTTTGTTCTGAACACCTTTGCTGATGATCTCCTTTATGACGGACTTGTTGTCCGACCAGCTGAAGAATTCATCGCGGGTCCACCACATATTGTTTTTCGCATAGCTGTTTGAATGGCCTTTCCTCACACCTTCGACGCTTGCCAAGGCGAGCTGTCGGAGACAATAGGCTGAATAGCCTTCTATGCCGTTGCGTGACGCATACTCGAAGAACAGCTCTTCTTCGGAACGGGACGGATTCTTCATCCAGCGGGAAACAACGTATGTGTTCATGGATGACCAGAATTCATTTTTGATATATGGTCCCTGCCATCCGCCACCGTTGGACCATGTCACTACCCCACTTATAAGACCACTGTCAATGACATCGCGCAGGCCACGCGGGTTTGTGCGTTCGTTCATCTTGCCAGTGAAACGATGTGAACCGAATTCGATTTCGAAAACTGTTTCAGGCCATCCTTCGATGACTCCTTTGGCTGTATAATAAGGATGAGCTCCCTTGCCGTAGGCTTCCATACGCGACTGGGACTCGACAATCTGCTGATGACGTCCTATTCCGAGGCAGGGATTGAATGGGGTCATGCGGTGGTAGTCGTCCTGCTGGTACTTAATGGAGAAAATAAGATTGGGGTGAGGTTCGACCTTGTCGGTGACTGCGAGATAAAACTCAGGGCTGTTGTGGAAGTTGTAGCCGAAATCCCAGGTGCGATAGAACAGTTTCTTGTTCCACTTCTCGCAAACCTGTTCCCGAAGAATATTTATAAGCAGGATATGGTCATCGATTTTGGTTTCTCCAGAACCAATGGGACTGTTGCCCATGTGGTACGGGGTGTCATGGAGATAGGTCTCGCCGAAGCGCAGTGTGATACCGTCAAGTTCGGGGAATGACCTGAAGATTTCATCAATCTGAAAACGAAGAAGCTCTTGCGTCCTCTTCTTTCTTATGTCCGGCTTACGATGACGGTTGCCAGCCTTCTCGTCGGATATTTCGTTGCCGTAGACATCCCAAACAGACTCAGGGAATACGAGAAAATCGGTGAACGGATAAGCCGGCATACCGGCTTTCTCGAAATCGGCAAGACGGGTACGGACATCGTCCGCATGTGCACGAATCCAATCGTACTCCTTCGTGTCTTTACGTGTGAGCTTACGGTTGTATCCGCTGTACATTATGGCACAGTTGATGTGCCAATGAGGAACGGCGCCGTTGAATCCCTCGTTCTTAAGAAAAAGAGGATCTGTATAAGGAGTGACGTATGGCTGTTCACCAGGGTTGTTGTGGACCATATCGAGTATATATGTGGACGTGGTCTGGGCATTGGACATGGTGATGAATAAACTAAGAAGAATAGTAGAAATAAAATGTCGTTTCATAATATAATTGGTTTGGGGTATCAAATCAATGATTGTGAATCGTGAGGACGGGCATGACACAGAAACTCATGTGTATGTTGACCTAAATGCACTTTTCACTATATACATTTGTGCAATTATTGCAAAATAATATGATTTGTGCAAGCAAGGGAGTGAATAATAAGAAGAAAGTTGCGTGTTGATAATGTTACTATGCTGTCATTCCTGGATGGGAGCAGGAATATAATTATACAGATCTGTAGGATGCGTTATTTTATCGCTGGCATTGTACCGTCTTTGGGATAAGGTCCCTGGTCCTGGCCAGGGATGACGAATCGCAAGCATGTGTGAAGCCATGCTTCACAAGGTAAAACACAAAGCGGGGCTTGTTAGGTAAACGCGAGCACGCTCGCTAAGTAAAATGCAACGCTGTTGCAAGATAAGCGCTACGCTAGTTTATTCTTTAGACAGAAGAACATAAGAACAAAAGAGACATTAAAAGTCAAACGTACATTCAAGCTAGCTTGATGTTCTTTTGCCATTCAATGCATCAGCATCATAGATGCTACGTCTACGACTTACTTTTGTAGGTAAGAACAGAAGAAGAGCATTCTTGTTTTCCTTTTTTGTTCTTACAAGAATGTATTTTATATTGTAAATACAAGCTTGGCTTGTTGATGAACATTAGGCAGTGACAGGCAGGAGCTTGCTCATGGATGCAATGACGGATGTTCATAACTTACATTCTTATGTTCTTGTGTTCTTATGTCTGAATAAAAAGAATTATCATGTAATGCTACCATGTCGTCATTCCTGGCCTGGACCAGGAATCTGATGTTCATGGACTGTAGGATGTATTTTAAACTATAGCCGACATTGTGCTGTCATTTAGATAAGATCCCTGGTCCTGGCCAGGGATGACGCTGTCGGGGAGCAATGTACATATTTGTGGTTCATCTCATTGTTTTTAAAACGGATATACCGAAATTACTGCTTTTGTTTGCAGATGTACGGAAATCTTACGAATATTGTATTTGTATTGGAGTTATACTTTACTGATATAAACAAGTCGGTAGATGAACATCAGATAATATAACATATGAAAAACAATGCAGTAAAAATTAAATGACAACAATATATGAATATGATTAGATAATCATATAAACTATTCAAACAGTAAACTTAAGAATTTGTAAACAAGATTACTATGACCAAAGATCTCACAACATCTGCTATTGAGCGTCAAAATATATTAAATAATAAAATTGCAATACCTCGCATACAAGAGGCTTTGAAAATTGAAGCATTTCATTTTGAAGGGGAATACTATCTTACCAAACAAATGGTGGCAGATTTTTACGAAGTTGATATAAGGACTATTGACAATTACTTGGCCTCCAATGAACAAGAACTAAAACATAACGGGTATTTTTTATGCAAGGGTAATAAATTGAAAGAGATAAAGTTACAATTTGGTCACGAAAAAACTTTCGCGACCAAAACGACCAAACTCGGATTATTCAATTTCCGTGCCTTTCTTAATATTGGAATGCTGCTTGCAGAAAGTGAGAAAGCTAAGAAAATAAGAAGTCTTATTTTGGATATTGTCATCTCTACAATCAACGAAAAAGCAGGAGGGGGAACAAAGTATATCAATTGGCGAGACAAAGAATACTTACCTGCAGCTATTCAAGAAGACAATTATCGCAAGAATCTTACATCTTCTATTAACGAAAATGTTAACGGACACCCAACATATAAATATTCAGCAATTACAGATATGATTTATAAAGCTGTATTCAGAGAGAATGCAAAAGAATATCGAGATTTGCTGAAACTAAAGCCAAAGGATAATGCAAGAGCCACGATGTATGCAGAAGTACTTAGAGTAATCAGTTCTTTTGAAAATGGTGTTGGTGCGGCAATTCATAACAAAAGAGCTATACTAAAAAGAAAACTTTCGTTGGGTGAAGTAGAAGAACTTATTATTGAACAAGCTGAAAGCCCCGCTATGACACCGTTTTTGTATGACGCAAGACAAAAAATGGCATCAAGGGATTTTGGACTACGAGACATTTATCACGACAACATTGCAGAATATTTACGTGCATTGTCTCCTGAAGAATTTGACAGGTTTATTGGTTCTGAATCAATAGACTTAGAAAAACTGCTAGATAATGATGAAAATAGGAGAACACTTGAACGCCTAAAGAAATAGCTACATGGACGAAACAATATATCTTACATTGGAAGATATTCTTAGTTATTACCGCGAAACAATAGAACAAAGTGGAGGTGGAATGTCAGGAATCCGCGAGAAAGAAGGCATTGAAAAGATTCTTGACTTTGTTCAGAACGATTTATACTATTCAACATTAGAAGAAAAACTAACATATTTGGTTTATTCCTTCTGCACTGGACATTATTTCTTTGATGGCAACAAACGCATATCATTAGTGATAGGAGCGCATTTTCTTATTAAGAACAAGCATGGATGGGCAGGATTCCATTTCCTCCCACTCATGGAAGCGTATATATGGCATGTCGCAGCAGGCAATATTGGAAAAGAATTGTTTGGAAGAATCATTCATTTTGTCATAAATGGTCAAGATTTGGACGAAACCACCAAAATTGAGGTTATTCATGCAATGAAGAAAAGTCCGTTATATAACGAAGATTAATAAAGCTAAAATAGGAGTTATAGAACGATGTTGTACTGTCTTTTAGTGGGTGTTCACTTTTTTAAGATACGTTTATATGGGGGTGTTTTAATACGTGCGAGTTGAATTTACTGCTTTTGTTTGCAGATGTACGGAAATCTTACGAATATTGTATGTATGTTGAGATTATCTGTTGCAGGCATACACCAACAGGCGATTGAGGAGGCTTGAGAAAAACGAAATGGGTGTATGCGGAACTGATAATAAGGAAGAGATTATAAAAGGAACAATTAATATATAACATAAAAAAACTATGAAAAAATTATTGTCATTACCACCTAATCTGGTGGAATGTTTTCATGATATAATGAAAGCAGACAGAAAGGAATGGTTCTGTACGTCGGATCCTGTAGGAAAGAAACTAGGTTCGGGAGGAGGTACAGCCTGGCTCTTGGACAAATGCCGAAAGGATGAAGGGGACAACGGTGATCTTGCAAGCTGGCTCGGCAAGGAAAAGAGAATTCTGCTGCATGCCGGAGGACAGAGCCGACGACTGCCGTCGTACGCTCCATCGGGTAAGATTCTGACACCTATACCGGTGTTCAAATGGGCAAGAGGACAGAAACTGACTCAGAACCTGTTGTCGCTGCAGCTTCCGCTGTATGAGGAAATCATGGAGAAAGCGCCGAAAGGGCTGAACACGCTGATTGCGAGCGGCGACGTGTACATCAGAGCTAAAGAACCGCTACAGGCAATACCTGATGCAGACGTGGTGTGCTACGGACTGTGGGCAGAACCGGAGCTGGCAAAGAACCACGGGGTGTTCGTGTCGTCGAGGAAAGAGCCGGAGAAGCTGGAGTTCATGATGCAGAAGCCATCCGTGGAGGAGATGGCATCAATGATGCAGGACCATCTGTTCCTGATGGACATAGGTATCTGGCTGCTGAGCGACAAGGCCGTGGAACTGATGGTGAAGCATGCCGAGGATGAGGACGGAGGTGTGAAGTTCTACGACATGTACTCGGAATTCGGACTGGCACTGGGCGAGAAACCGAGAATAGAGGACAAGGATCTGAACGCACTGAAAGTGGCGATTCTGCCTTTGCCTGGAGGAGAATTCCATCATTACGGTACAAGCAGGGAAATGATTTCTTCGACTCTGGCCGTACAGAACTGCGTGATGGACCAGAGGGCCATAATGCACCACAAGGTGAAGGCTCATCCAGCAGTGTTCGTACAGAACGCATCGATGGACATCAAGCTGACACCAGAGAATGCGCATATATGGATTGAGAACAGTTTCGTAGGCAACGGATGGAAACTAAACAGCAGAAATATCATTACGGGCGTGCCAAGAAACGACTGGCAACTGGAAATGAAAGAAGGACTGTGTGTGGATGTAGTGCCTATGGGCGACAAGGGATATGCACTCAGACCTTACGGTTTCAGCGATAAGTTCAAGGGCGATATCAGTGACCCTAAGACCATGTTCATGGAAAGACCTGCATGCGAATGGCTTGAGGAAAGAGGTCTGAAAGCCGAAGATATTGCAGGACATGAAGATTTGCAATCGGCAGAGATATTCCCTATACTGGATTCAATAGAGGACATGGGTAAAGTGCTGAAGTGGATGATTGCCAACAACGGTGATGAAGAGGCGAAAAGCTTATGGGCGAAAGCAAGGAAAGTATCTGCAGACGGCATATCTGCTTATGCCGACCTGAGAAGGCTATGGGCTCAGAGGGATGAGTTCAGAAAGGAGAACTGGACAGCTCTTGCAGAGAACCATGAACAGAGCGTGTTCTATCAGGTGGACCTTACCGAAGCCGCTGAGGATTTTGCCAAATGGAACATCGGACTGCCGAAGGAATTGCCGGAAAACTCTCCACTCATGAAGAGAATAAATGACGGAATGTTCAGAGCCAAAGTGCTGGAACTTGAAGGCGACAAAGAGGCTAAGACATGGGAAGACAGAACTTTCGGACTGATGAGGAAAGGACTGACTGGCGCTCTGGACTGCAGACAACAGCCGAAGCTGGCCGTATATGAGGACCAGATTGTATGGGGACGAAGTCCGGCAAGAATTGACCTGGCCGGAGGATGGACCGATACACCTCCGTATAGCCTGATGGAAGGCGGAAAGGTTGTGAATCTGGCTATAGAACTGAACGGACAGCCACCGCTACAGGTGTATGTGAAACCGGCTAAGGAGTACAGAATAATATTGAGGTCGATTGATCTAGGAGCAACAGAGGTGATATCTACATACGATGAACTGAAAAATTTCTGTGTGGTTGGATCGCCGTTCTCAATACCGAAGGCGGCTTTGGCTTTGGCAGGATTCATTCCTCAGTTTGCCGTAGAAAGATATGAGTCGCTGGAAAAACAACTGATGGATTTCGGCACAGGCATAGAGGTGACTTTGCTGTCAGCGATTCCGGCAGGTTCCGGACTGGGTACAAGTTCTATTCTGGCCTCAACAGTACTGGGTGCACTGAACGATTTCTGCGGTCTGAACTGGGACAAGCTGGAAATAGGCAACAGAACTCTTATATTGGAACAATTGCTCACCACCGGTGGAGGATGGCAGGATCAGTACGGAGGTGTGCTGCACGGTGTGAAACTGCTGCAGACACAACCTGGATGGCGACAGGAACCGGCTGTCAGATGGTTGCCCGACTATATTTTCACCAATGACGAATACAGGAAATGCCATCTGCTTTATTACACAGGAATAACAAGAACTGCGAAGGGAATATTGGCTGAGATTGTGAAAGGAATGTTCCTGAACTCAAACAGTCACCTTAGAATGCTGGAACAGATGAAAGCTCATGCATCTGACATGTTTGATGCGATAATGAGGAATGATTTCCAGGAAACAGGACGATTGGTAAGAAAGACCTGGACACAAAACCAGAAACTGGATGCAGGAACAAATCCTGAGGCGGTAAAGAAACTGACGGATCTTGTGGATGATCTGTGCCTCGGATATAAGTTACCTGGTGCCGGTGGCGGAGGGTATCTTTATATGATGGCCAAGGATCCGGAAGCGGCCTTGAAGATAAGAAGAATCCTGAAGGAACATAGGCCTAACGACAGAGCGCGCTTCGTAGAAATGAGTTTGTCGAACAAAGGAATGGAGGTCAGCAGAAGCTGATTTATTCTTCAAAGAAATTGACAAAAGCCCACACGCCGTAAATGGCGATGTGGGCTTTTGTTTTTCTCTGATATGCAAGAGGGTATTCGTGGTTTGGCTTGTGGATACACTGCTTTGTAAAGAGTGTTCATGAATTTGCAAATGCTATCTACAGTCATTCCTGGCCGGGACTAGGAATCTATGATCATGCGATGCAGGATGTGTTTTAAACTATCGCTGGCATTGTGCTGACATTGAGATAAGATCCCTGGTCCTGGCCAGGGATGACGCTATCGAGGGCATGTGTGAAGTGGGCTTCACAAGGTAAAACGCAAAGCGGTGCTTTGTCAGGTAAACGCGAGCAGGCTCGCTAGGTAAATGCAACTGTGTTGCAGGTAATAGTTGTTGATTGTATGTTTTTAGACAAAAGTTATTATAGTATTACTATTGTGGCTATACCGTCATTCCTGGCCAGGACCAGGAATCTAATGATCAAGAACTGTAGGATGCGTTATTTTTATCACTGACATTTATGCTTACGTTAAGATAAAATGCCTTGTCTTAGTCAATAATGACACCATAGGGACAATACTAGTACTTTATTCATTTTAAGAAACAAGCACAAATAAAGTTGTGCAAAAATAAAAAGGTATAGAGCTATAAAAACAAGCTCTATACCTTTTTAGAAATTATGAAGATGTTATAAATCAATATATTGAACTAAACAAAAGAGGTACATTGTTCATGTAATCCAAAATATAGAGGTACTTCATGATATCATCGTGCGAAACCTGATCAATTACGATTGCCTCTACAGAAACCTTTTTGCCATTGCGTGATATTGTTGGAACCTTTCCGAACATTTCCATATAGTCATCAAGACTTTCTTCCATGGACAATTCAAAAGCAATAGCCCAAGACTCTGAAGGCAAAGTAAGTGTTGTTACAAACTTTGAAACGTATCCGTTGCTGAAGTCAACATCTACTTCGTATGTTGCACCTATACCGTAAACGTCTGTACATTTGTACTTACCAGTTGCCTCATCCCATGTACCAAATAGGAAAGATGTAGGAACTTCATAACCAAATCCGTTTGCCCAGAAGTTTGTTGCAACTTTAATCTGAGCAGCTGTCTTGCCCCTAAAGTTGTTTATCTTGACATAAATAACGTTCTTATTGTATTCAACATCGTACTTAAGAACAAAGTTGTCAACACCACGAGTAGTTCTTGCAAATTTCTTTGCAACGTCTACAATCTTCTGACAAGACAGAGATGTTGTGTATTCTGGAAGCTGTGCATATGATTCATCAGGATATACAGGATCTTCCAAATCATCACCAGAGTCGTCATCTTCAGAAACCCATGTACCATTTTTAAAAATTTTGCTCAGATAACGAGCTTCAGACTCTGATTCGCACACGATGTTGTAGACCGCATTGTCACATACTCCATTCTTGAAACTGAAGGCAAAATAAGAAGGTTGATCGTAAGTAGGCTTGTATGTCACAATTCCATTCAATTCAGAACCAAGCCACCCCTGAGAAGGCAAATCACCGCTGACCAAACCATCCTGATCGCCCGCACTACTTCCGCCTCCATTGTCGTCGTCACTGCTACATGATGTAAAAGACACTGCTGTCAAAAGAGCTACAGCAACGCACATGCTCCAGGCACCAAATCTTGATGCAGAAGATTTCAGAAAATCGATTTTCATAATACTAAAATTAATGTCCTCCAGTTCCATAAAGACTTGAAATTTCCCATTGAGACGCAGAACTGTCGTTAAACGTATATATATTGAATCATCATAGAGCCAAGCAACTATGATTTTTTCATGCAGATGCAAAAATCATCAATTGCCGAACTGTTGAAAATCACCAATAAATGCGCACGAACGTCCCCCACTTATGTTTTTCACTTTTATGTTCATCAAACTATTGGCAAATATAATCTTATAAAACAAAAAGCCCAAACCTTTAAACAAAGTTTGAGCTTCCGTATATATTAAAATGAAAGGAATTCTGCTAAATGGACAATAATGCTGTCAATGCGGCATTAAGTACAACTTCTTCCAAAGATCCATAATCATTAAGATAGATATATTCGAGTTCATCTATCTCTATATCCGGAGAGATGCCCCCACCGTAGTTATAATCACCAGAAGAATCGGCAACATAGGCGACTGCAGGACAAAGAATGAAGCCGTAGCCTCCATCGTAAGGCATAGTCATGACGTTCTGCCCCATTGTGGAAGTGCCGACAACCACAACATTTGAGGCCCCAAGAGTGGTACGAAGCGAATGGATGAGCCACTCGGCCGCTCCACAGGTATATCCGCCTGTTATGATACACACTTTTGAAAGTCCGAGACCGTTGCCACATGTCAGTGAGCCATCATACAAATATGATTTATTGGAGTCGGCATTGAGACTATTCCAATAAGTTTGGCAAAAAACAGAGCCATAATATGAAGATGGAACAATGTAGGATGCCAACTGAGCGGCGCAATCTATGTCGCCGTATGAACAATTGCGAAGATCGAGCACAAGGCCAGCAACTGAATGACGCTTGAAATCTGCAAAGATTTCATTCAGTCTATCCATATAAGGAGTACCGGTAAATTCCGTTTCGTCAGGACCTTTAACCATACGGTTATCCATAAGATATGCAAAACGTACGCCGTCTATATCGTAAATGGAATCGACCATGAACGGAACATCTTCGACATACTCTGAAGCCGAAAGATCAACGGTATCCTCAGATACCCAATAGACTGTGGCTTCTTCGAGTATGTAACCAATACGTCCGACAGCTATTTGGGTAGCCTTACCGTTTTCGAGAAGTGTTGCATTGGAAGTATTGATGCGCTCTCCTCCGACAGAAGAAATGAAATCGTTGCGCTTCAATCCGCATTCATAAGCAGGCGAACCGGGATATACCATCGTCACACGTGCATAAGTGCGATTAGTGCTTCCTGTCGGATCGGACTGCAATACAAAATCAATACCATAACTGGACTTATGATTGAAATGGCCACGCTGATGAGGATCGGCATCGTCGTCACTCTCTATGCAATATGACCAAGCATCTGTCTGTCCGTACGGAAGTTCGGAAGGTATGATACGTGACAGAAATTCGGAAGGCTCGGCAAAATAATCTTTCCAGCCAAGTGAAGAAATGCTGTCATTCCAAAGATAATACTGACGCATGGCGGTCTCAATCCAATGAGTTCCAGCCGTCAGCTCCTCATATTCGTGTGTGCGGTCTTCACCGCAGGATGTCAATAAAGATGTTCCTGCAAGCAACGACAGCAATATGACGTATGGTCTTTTCATAATCGTAAGTCTTTTTGTTGTCTGCAAAGTTAACAATAAATGCAAGACTCTGCACATCGAAGACAGCATTGTGTGCTAGAGGCTGTAGAACCTGTCAAGCAGATTCTTGCGATAGGACTTGCTTATCTTCACATCTGCCTCTTCGAAAGGGAAGTTCATGACTATGCGTGTTTCTTCAATAGTATTGATGAAATTAAGATTTACGATATACATCTTATGTACCTGCACGAAGTCGGGACTTTGAGCTACAATAACGTCTGATGTTGTGGTACGACGCAACGGCATGGAAGAACCGTCGTCGAGAAAAGCTTCCCAAACCTTACGTCCTGCCTGAAAACGGAAATATCCGATGTTGTCAACACGTATCAGCTTCTTGTTGTATATGGTATTTATAAGCAGTACACGCTCTTTTGAAGACGGTGCATCCTGAAAGAAAGTATCAGGATGCTCCTGAACGGCATCGCGCTTCTCGACATAACGCTGCAGACATGATTCAAGGTCTGAATGATTCAGAGGCTTGAGAAGATAATCGAAAGCCTCCAGACGCAAAGCTTCGATGGTATAATTGTCGTAGGATGTAAAAAAGACAACACTCATACACCAATCCACACCATTACGAACAGATCTCAAGAATGACAGGCCGTCCATTTCGGGCAACTCGATATCGAGAAACAGTAGGTCCGGCTTATTTTCCAATATGGTTTTCTTTCCATCACAGCAGTTGGTAGCAGAAGCCACAATTTCGAAATCTTCATGAATGGCCAAATGCATGTTCAACAGCTTAATTGAATTTATATCGTCATCTATAATAACAACTTTTGTTTTCATAATATTACCCACTCTTTTTAATCTTTACTACTTCTTTGATTAACCTGATACAAACAGAGCTGTATGTTCTCTGATAAAACTATCAATATATTGATCCTTAAATATTACTTTATCTCAAAACTATAATTCTTAGGTATAGTAAGACTAGCACAATAAATAAAGGTTTTAAATTCCTCATCGTATCCGTATTCATAGAAACGGTAGTTCATCTTACCGACATTACGCTCATTGAGCAACTGAATAGTCTGGGAAACGACACGCAAACCAACATGAACTCTCTTGTCGGAAGAATGATCGCCCTGCTTGCGTCCGTTGTTGAGAACTTCGACAAGGGTATCGTCACCACGGTCTGTAACTCGGATCACCAGTTTCTTGTATACATCGGGAGACAATCCCTTGAGTCCGTGCTTCATGGCATTCTCCACAAAAATCTGCACCATCATGGAAGGAAGCATTACCGACGACGGATTCAAGCCATCGGACAAGCGTTTGTCGTAAATGAAATTAGGACCGACGGCACGGCTCTCCACAGAAACATAGAGATCGATGAAATTGAGCTCGTCAGAAAGGTTTATGCAGAATCGTCCGGCCAGTTCCTGACCCTGACGGAGAAGTTCTACAAGCACATGAAGCTGACTGGCACGCCCCTGTGCTGTGGCAAATTCTTCATGGTTGAGCGCATTATATATGAAATGCGGGGTGATTCGGTTTCGGATGTTCTCCATGCGAAGCTTAACTATATTGCTGAGCATAACAGCTTCACGAGCCTGAACCTGTCTACGGCGATAGTACATTACCACGATGGAAATAAGAACAAGGAAAAGAAGGAATGCGACACCGAAATACATCCAAAGAAGATGCGTATGGAGCTCGCTCATGCGTACCTTGTCGGAAAGTATTTTTTCATCGCGTAGAAACTTCATATTCAAGTCGGCAATCTTCATCTTAACGCGTTCGTCACGCAAAGAATCGGACATGCGATTGTATTCTTCACTGCTGAGATAAGCATCTTTTCAGCGCTCTACTCCCCTACTGAAATCACGCATCAATTTGTAACGTGCCATTGCAACCGAAACGGGAACTGATTCGGGAAGCGGATGTACATTGAGCATGGAATCGACAGCATTGTTGTTTCCGGTCTGAAGTGCAATCCACATCTCCAAGGTATAGAGATAAGACAAAATATGTTCAGCTCCGGCATTTTGGAAATATGCCTGAAGCCCAGGATAAAGAGAACGTGCCTTATCGAGCTGTCCTTGGGTTATGTAAATTTCAAGAATATTCGTACGGCAGATATTTCTCTCCCATACCATATCTGGCTGATCCTCAAGCATGCTGTCGAGCATTTGGAAGTGCGTCAATGCTTCTGTATAGCGGTTCTGAAAAAAATAATCGTTGCCACGATTATTCATATAGGTGAAACGTCCCTTTATGTCTGTGCTGTCCCACAATTCCAATGCCTTGTCCCACCAATAACAGCTCTGATCGAAGCTGCGCATTTCTGTGTAAATGCGCCCGAGCCCCTGATAAAGAACAGCCATTTCTCTTTTTGGAACAGATACAGAATCGCCTATATATACAGCACGACGGAAAAGACCTACGGCTTTAACCAGATCGCCACGCATGATGTATGCATCGCCAAGGTTGTTGGAAAGAATAATCTCGTGATAGGAATCGGATATCTCTTTTGCTATGCGGAGTGCTTTGGTATTGCAGCTGATAACAGAATCGGTGGCCAAGGTAAACTTGGAATAATAAATGGCAAGAACCTGATAGCACATCATCTGAAGACGCTGACGATCGATGGTGGACGGAGCGTTATCGAGATAACTCTGAACACTATCGCAGAGAGTCATAATAGAATCACGGCTAGAGGTATAGCAGAGCAACTTGGCTTTCTGCATCAATGCCACATAATAGAAATCCTTATCATCGGAATGGGCCAGTTTATCTTCTACAGAAGCTCTGACATAACCAATATTCATGCATCTGAGAGAATCGTCCATCAGCTTGCACCATTCGGACATGGAACGATTGTCCACCGAATTGCCACCGCCACACGAAGACAGCAATACCGCCAGCACAAAAAGTTTGCAGCAAAAAAATATGTATATCTTTCTCATGACAGTTTCGGCAGATTTGATTTTACGCACAAATATAAAGTAAAATAATTAACGACAATTGCAAAAAAAGCATGATTTTCAATGAAAATAAAACACTTAGGTCTTTTTTTACAACAATCGGCAACAAATGCCTTATATAAAAACAGAAAATGTAAGATTATCATACATTTCCGAACATGACAGATATGGCTTTAATACACAAAAAGACATGGTGAAAGACTTTTCATATATGTATATTTAATTAGGGCCAATATTATAAAATCAAAAAAGAATAATTAAATTTGCATTGTGCAAGGATTACAAAAAAATCATTAAATTTACGAATGATAGAGAAGCATATAATTCTGGAAGACATAGACCTAGTAACTTTCTATGGAGTCAACAACGCAAACCTACAAATAATCAAGGCACTGTATCCAAAACTAAGAATTGTGGCCAGAGGAAATGTGATAAAAGTTTTAGGGGATGAAACGGAAATGTGTTCTTTTGAAGAAAATATTGAAAAGATACAAAAGCATTGCCTAAAATACAATTCACTGGACGAAGAAACAATTCTCGGCATTATTAAAGGATGTTCAAACGGCATCGAACAAAATGACAAGGATACAATTTGCTACAGCGTAACCGGCAAACCTATAAAGCCAAGAAGCGAAAACCAAAAGAAACTGGTGGAAAGCTTCACGAACAATGATATGATATTTGCAACCGGACCAGCGGGGTCGGGAAAAACATACGTAAGCATTGCACTGGCTGTCAAGGCTCTGAAGAACAAGGAAATAAGAAAGATCATATTGAGCAGGCCAGCTGTTGAAGCCGGAGAAAAGCTAGGATTCCTGCCGGGCGACATGAAGGATAAGATCGACCCGTATCTGCAGCCTCTTTACGATGCTCTGCAGGACATGATTCCAGCGCAGAAACTTCAAGAATATATGGAACAGAACATCATTCAGATTGCTCCGCTGGCATTCATGCGAGGCAGAACACTGAATGAAGCTGTTGTAATACTCGACGAAGCACAAAACACAACCACGGCACAGATAAAGATGTTCCTCACACGTATGGGACACAACACCAAAATGATAATCACCGGAGACAAGACTCAGGTGGATTTGCCTCATTCGGTGAAATCAGGACTTACGGAAGCTATCAGCATACTAAGAAAAGTAAAAGGTATAGCATTCGTGGATATGGATCAAAGGGATATCGTCCGCCACAAACTAGTCACACGCATCGTTGAAGCTTACGACAAGTTCGAAGCAAAACGCAAAGAAATGCAGATGCAGAAAAAAAAGGAAGAAGAGGAAGAAGACATTGCGAGAACAAGCTTCGACCTGTCGGACACACCACTCTGCTGAAAAACTGCCCAGACAATAATTATCATTAACCACATCATAACAACAACAGACATGGAAGCATTAACAAGAACAGATTTCAACTTTCCTGGACAGAAAGAAGTTTACCACGGAAAAGTACGTGACGTTTACAACATCAACGATGATATTCTGGTAATGGTAGCAACAGACAGAATATCAGCGTTCGACGTTATTCTGCCTAAAGGCATACCTTTCAAGGGACAAGTGCTCAACCAGATTGCAGCCAAGTCCCTGGATCACACTGCAGATATCGTGCCTAACTGGAAGCTTGCTACACCAGACCCTATGGTCACAGTTGGTCTGAAGTGCGAAGGATTCAGAGTAGAAATGATCATACGCGGATACCTCACAGGCTCTGCATGGCGCGAGTACAAAAGCGGCAAAAGAAGTCTCTGTGGAGTAGCTCTTCCTGACGGAATGAAAGAAAACGAAAAGTTCCCTCACCCTATCATCACCCCTACAACAAAAGCAGATGAAGGCCACGACGAGAACATCTCTAAGGAGGAAATCATCAGCAGAGGTATCGTAAGCAAGGAAGATTACGAAAAGATGGAAGAATATACCTACGCTCTCTTCCAATGCGGAACAAACATTGCAGCTGAAAAGGGACTTATACTCGTTGACACAAAGTACGAGTTTGGTAAGAGAGACGGCAAGGTTTACCTCATCGATGAAATACACACTCCAGACTCAAGCAGATATTTCTACGCTGACGGTTATCAGGAGAAATTCGAAAAAGGCGAACCTCAGAGACAGCTTTCAAAGGAATTCGTAAGACAGTGGCTTATAGAGCATGACTTCATGAACGAGCCTGGACAGGTTATGCCTGAAATGAGCGATGAATTCGTAAACAGCATAAGCGACCGCTACATCGAACTCTACGAGCATATCACAGGCGAAAAGTTTGTAAAGGCTGAAGACGAAGACATCAGAGCCAGAATTGAAAGAAACGTTAAGAACTACCTCGCAAACAGATAAAAAATACACAAGCATCGGAAAAATCATCTAAACCGGTTATTGTTCGAACGCTTGAAGAACGTTTTATCTGCATTGCAAAACACTTAAGGCCGGTACATATATTTTTATGTGCCGGCCACAATTTCATCAAAAAAAGATGACGCATTAAAACAATGGCATACGCACAAGAAAGCATCAAACCATATAGGGACAATTCTACGAAAAGGGAACAGGTAAAAAGAATGTTTGACAACATTGCGCATTCTTACGACACCCTCAACGGCACGCTATCTTTCGGCATTGACAAAATCTGGAGAAGAACTCTTATAAACAGACTGAAGAAAGAGAAGATTGCGCCCAAACGGATATTGGATATAGCGACAGGCACCGGCGACCTGGCCATATCGGCATGCAAGGAACTCAATCCTGACGTAATAATAGGTTGTGACATATCCGAGGGAATGATGAAAATCGGCGAACAGAAAGCCGAGAGTGAAAACCTGGGAGAAAGAATAGAATTTAAATATGAAGATTGCGCTGACTTGTCGTTCAAAGATGAAGAGTTTGATGCTGTCATATCGGCATTTGCCCTCAGAAACTTTGAAAATCTTGACAGATGCCTAAAAGAAATGCACAGAGTGCTCGCCCCTAAAGGCTTTGCGGCAATAATAGATCTGTGCAGACCAGAGTCTTTTCCGATGAAACAATTGTTCCATATATACGAAAAAGCAGTTATGCCTTTCATCGGAAAACTGATATCACACGACGGATACGCATATTCATACCTGCCCAAAACAATGGACGCTGTACCACAAGGGGAAGATATGAAAACAATATTCGAAAAGGCAGGATTCCACAATGTGGAGTATAAAAGACTTGCATTCGGAATGTGCATGATGTACATAGGACGGAAGTAAAAGCATCGTTCGTAAAAACAGCACCTGAAATGCATTCATGAAAAAATCGGACAATTATAAACAATCAATAGTTTAAAGTGCAATATGGACAGATATGGTTTGATTGGCTATCCGCTCGGACATTCTTTCTCCAAGGATTTCTTCAACGACAAATTCAAAGATGAAGGAATAGATGCAGAATATGTCAATTTCGAAATACCTTCAATAGAGAACTTTCCCGACATAGTTGCAGCCAACGGCAACCTCAAGGGACTGAATGTGACAATACCATACAAACAGCAAGTCATCGGATATCTGGACGACATCAGCAAAGAAGCGAAAGAAATCGGAGCTGTAAATGTTGTACGAGTATTTCGTGAGCACAACGGCAAGACAAAACTTAAAGGATACAATTCTGATGTCATAGGTTTTGTCAAATCTATTGAACCGCTTCTGAAAACACATCACAGAAAAGCACTGATATTGGGTACAGGAGGAGCATCGAAAGCAGTCAAATACGGTCTTGAAAACAATCTTGGTATAGAAACGTTGTATGTTTCGAGAACAAGCAGAAAAGGTGTAATTACATACAAGGACGTTACTCCAGACCTAATCAACGAATATGAGATAATAGTCAACTGTACTCCTTGCGGAATGTATCCAAAAACAGAAGAATGTCCAGAACTGCCTTACGAAGCAATGACTGCAGACAATCTTCTCTACGATCTTATATATAATCCTGATGAGACTCTATTCATGAAAAATGGAGCTGAACACGGTGCAGAAGTAAAGAACGGATTAGAGATGCTTCTGCTTCAAGCATACGCTTCATGGGATTTCTGGAATGAATGAACTAAAGGACCGACGTGGCAAAGAAAACTACCAAAACAACCAAAAGAAATACTTCTAAACGGAAAACATCCGGAAACAGAACGAGAAAAGGAATTGGCGTATACTCTATCGTCAGACGCATCGTTCTTGCAGCCATTGCCGTAACCGCTATTCTGGTTGCGGCTGTAAGCTATATGCTTCTTAAAATAACAGTCAATCCGGCTCACAGCGGCAAGGATATAGACGGTTCGTACACGTACATGTTCAGCGAATACCCCTTTCTAAAAAGATGGACTGACAGCTTAAAGATAAATAATGCTCTGAAAGACACCACTATCTACGCAGCAGACGGAACACGCCTGCATGCATTATATGCAAAAGCTCCAAGAAAGACAAAGAAAACTGCAGTAATAGTACATGGATATACAGACAATGCTGTCAGAATGCTGCATATAGGATATCTATACAACCATGATTTAGGATACAACATCTTGTTGCCTGACCTTCGCAACTCAGGCAAAAGCGAAGGAACTCACATACAAATGGGATGGAACGACAGACTAGACGTCATGAGATGGATGAACATTGCCGACAGCATTTTTGGAGGAAATACCAAAATGGTCGTACATGGAATATCCTTAGGAGGTGCTGCTACCATGATGGTAGCCGGCGAGAAACAGCCGCCTTATGTCAAGGCATACGTGGAAGACTGCGGATACACAAGCGTCTGGGATGAACTTAAACACGAAATAAACCAGGACTACGGTCTACCTGACATGCCTTTCCTATATATAGCCGACCTGTTCTGTCAATTGGAATACGACTGGGGATTCAAGGAAGCTTCAGCCATTGAGCAGATAAAAAAGTGCGACACTCCCATGCTTTTCATACATGGAGGAGCTGATACTTTTGTACCGACAGAAATGGTGTACAGACTGTACCAAGCCAAACCAAGAAACAAGGAAATATGGGTGCTTCCGGGCGTCATGCATGCCAGATCATATCACGACAAAAGAAAAGAATATACTGAAACAGTAAGAGATTTTCTAAGCATGTACATTTATTAAGATTCAAAAATTTGCATCTAGAATTATTTATAATACATTTGCCACATCGTTATACCAAACATGAAATGCACATTGCAGGCATACATGTGATATAGGCATTATGAAATACAAAGAGACATACAACATCATTAAAGGCAGGATTATGAGAATTACGGCAATCATAATCATGCTTGTTTCAATAAGCGTACCATCCTATTCCATTGATTACAATCCTGACAACCTTCCTGTAATGTATCTGCAGGACAGAACAAAATATGTCAGCAATCCTGACGGTGTACTTAGTCAAAGGGCTGTCGACATAATCGACAGCACGCTCTACAGCCTTGAACAGAAAAAGGGAGTGCAGAGCATTGTTGCCGTTGTCAAAAGAATCGAAGGAGGCGATGCATATTCTTTTGCCATCGGACTCGGAAGAAAATACGGAGTAGGAACAAAAGCAAATACGGGAATTGTAATAGTGCTTGCGTCGGAAGACCGCACATATTATATAGTAACGGGCGAAGGTCTCGAAAAGTTCCTGCCTGACGCCATCTGCAAAAGAGTTGAAAACAGACAGATGGTGCCATACCTTAAAGAAGGCAACTGGGATCAGGCAATGGTAAACGGAGTTGTCACAATAGCAGGAATACTCGAAGGCGATTCTACACTTGTAAAGGAATATACCCGATCGGCAGATGAGGGTGAACTTTCATTCACCACCGTAATGATCATAATACTCCTTTTCATGATCTTCATATCAGTCATAGCATACAAATCCAACCAAATGCGCACACGTTGCCCATACTGCAAAAAAGGCAGAATCAGAGCTGTAAAAACTGACAACTTCATCGACAGGGAAGGTTTTACGCACTCACGCACCACGTATGTATGTCCAAACTGCGGAAAGACTCATGTGAAGGATGAAATAGACGACTCTGACGACGGAATAGGCGGTCCTTTCGCCGGAGGCATTTTCATGGGAGGTCTCGGACGCCACGGAGGATTCGGCGGTGGCGGAGGCTTTGGCGGAGGCAGTTTCGGTGGTGGAAGCTTCGGAGGAGGCGGTGCCGGCGGACGATTCTGAAAAAAAGCGGAAATAGATTTGTCACAGTTAGCGACAAAACATATAAGACTTCGTACTGAATCAAAAGATTATTAACCAAAAGACTGAATATTAATATGAGCAAATCAAAAATCACACTTATCTCAATTGCTGCAGTAATACTTATAATCGTGTTGAGCAGTATTTCTGCATACAACGGTTTCATAAGCAAGGAAGAGGCTGTAAAAAAAGCCTGGGGAAATGTTGAAACAACTTATCAGAGAAGATCAGA
>ULWY01086720.1_pt1 | contig 20929 bp, 18 predicted proteins | sample 1960761 | NCBI WGS metagenome assembly ULWY01 (sample SAMEA4835824, study PRJEB28245) | human gut metagenome | biome: gut microbiome; material: fecal sample | place: Denmark | collected 2008 | reverse complement strand
TTTGCGTTTTTCTCCATCATAAGGCGTCCTATTTTACGATACCCTTCTCGAGGTACTCGGCCAGGTTCATGCGGATTTCGTCACCGGCACGCTCCACGGCCACTTTTGCCATGTCGGCATCGACCATGATCTTCACCAGCTGCTCGAACGAGGTCTTCGTGGGATTCCAGCCCAGTTCGGCCTTGGCCTTCGAAGGATCACCCCACAAATTCACGACATCCGTCGGGCGGTAGAAATCGGGCGACACCTCCACCAGCACACGGCCCGTGGCCTTGTCGATACCCTTTTCGTTCTCACCTTCGCCGACAAACTCCAGTTCGATGCCCACGTATTTGAAGGCAAGATAGCAAAATTCCCGGACAGAGTGCTGCTCGCCCGTGGCAATTACGAAATCTTCGGGCTTTTTGTTCTGCAGAATCAGCCACATGCACTCCACGTAATCCTTGGCATATCCCCAGTCGCGCAGCGACGAAAGGTTACCCAAATAGAGTTTGTCCTGCTTGCCCTGGGCGATACGGGCGGCTGCAAGGGTGATCTTGCGCGTCACGAAGGTTTCGCCACGACGCTCGGACTCATGGTTGAAAAGAATACCCGAGCAGCAGAACATGTTGTAGGCTTCGCGGTACTCCTTGATGATCCAGTATCCATAGAGCTTGGCTACGGCATAGGGGCTGTAGGGATGGAACGGGGTCTTCTCGTTCTGCGGGACCTCCTCCACCTTGCCGTAAAGCTCCGAGGTCGAAGCCTGATAGATGCGGCAGGTCTCGGCAAGTCCGCACTGGCGTACAGCCTCAAGGATGCGCAGTACACCCGTAGCATCGACGTCGGCCGTGAACTCCGGAGCATCAAACGAAACCTGCACATGGCTCTGAGCTGCCAGGTTATAAATCTCATCAGGACGTACTTTTCCAACGACCTGCAGAATACTCATCGAGTCGCCCAGGTCAGCGTAATGCAGGTGGAAATGAGGTTTTCCCTCCAGATGAGCAATACGCTCGCGGTAATCGGTCGACGAACGGCGGATCGTGCCGTGAACATCATACCCTTTCTCCAAAAGGAGTTCAGCCAAGAACGAGCCGTCCTGGCCTGTAATCCCAGTGATTAAGGCTGTTTTCATTTTTTAAGAAATAAAATGTTATGGAATATTGCTAATGATGCAACAAGAAGAGTGCAATGATTTTGAGATCTGCGATATGCATTGCAACTCGGATATAAAAAAAGAAGAAAGTAGGCCAAGACTATCTTTGGGATACCTCGGCAAAATCTAATAATTAACGTCCTGCAATATGAGCATTATGGCGTTTACGCTGCCACTCTTGCCACAAAAGACGAGGTAATGAACCTAGAATACCAGCACATCGCGCCAATTGTTTACGCGGCTCCTTAAAGATACGGTGTACGAATTCAAGGTGACAGCGAATCATCCATTGAGGGGCTCGGGAGACCTCCGTTCCACTGAAGAACTTGAACGCAGCCCCGACAGCAATCATGACACCATGATGTAAATAAGGCTTCAGACGACTCATGAAAATCTCCTGCTTGGGTGCTCCGAGGGCAACCCAAATGATATCGGCACCATCGGCCTCCACCATACGGGCGATTTCCGGGTAGTCAAACTCCTCGACCTTACGGAACGGCAACTCAACAAATTGCATCTGTGCCACGTCGGGGTTTTCCTTCTCCAGATTGGCTTTCAGACCATCCAGAATGGCCTGCGAGGTTCCCATGAAAATCATCCGATATTTGCGACTGCGGATGATATCCATGAAGATCTGACTGCCGCAATATTGCTCAAAACGCACCCCATAGATCCACTTGATGTAGAGCGGGACATAGCTGCTATCGCAGATGGAGAACATGCCGCCGTTGACAACCTTGAGATATTCGGGATCCCGGTTTGCGGTATTGAGGATCACGCCGTCGGCCACACAGATGTAGTCGGCTTCGTTTTTTTGTAGTTGTCGTGCGATGCTTTCGTGTACGACCTTCTTGTCAAACTCGTAACGAATGTTGAAGTAGTATTCCATAAAAGAAAATATTACCAAACTTTGAAACTTATTACCATCTTCCTAAAGATCGATAATTTCTCAACCTCTCGGCATGGTTTGCAATAAACCTTGGATCAGATCATTCCATTTTTGATAAATCACCGCTGTAGAATATTCGCGCAAAAGCTTGTCATGGGCCTTTTCTCCCAAACGCGCAATCTCACTCTGATTATTCCAGAGGGAAACGACTTGTTGCTCCAGAGCGTCAATATCTCCCGGAGCGAATAGACGACCGATTGCGGTATCACCTTCTCCAATAATCTCCGTAAAACCGCCATGCTTGGGACCGATAGCCGGCTTACCAAATTGAGCCGCTTCGAGAATTGCCATAGGAAATCCCTCGTAACAACGGCTCGGAATCACCAAGAACCGGGCATCTTGAATAAAATCCGACAATGCTTTACCCCTCAGATGCCCCATAAAACGGACATTTTTCGGCGTTTCTACATCATTTGGCATCCGCTGAGCTCCAGCAAATCGAAACTGAATCTCTGGATAACGCTGAGCCACCTCTATCAACAAGTCGTACCCTTTCTCATAACTCAATCGCCCCACATAGGCAATATAACTACCTAATGTAGATTGGAAATTGGCAGAACAAGGGATACTATTCGGAATGACAACTATCTTTCCAACTTCAAATCCGGCTTGTATCAACTTCCGTCGCTGAAAATCGGTAATACAAGCAAACCGATCAACGCATTTGCGATAAGCTGCCAAATATCGTGCCACCGCATTACGCGACGCATATCCAACCGATTTCAAGAGAGAGTGCTCGCAATTATAACGTACACAATTCCATTCGTTGCCCTGCTCCAGACACAATTCACAAGGGTTCCCATCCCGCATGAACAAACCCGTAGGGCAAATCAAACGAAAGTTATGGACAGTCATCACAACTGGAACTCCAGCCTTTTTGCACTCAAACAAAGCAGCAGGAGAGATAAACGGATACAGATTGTGCACATTCACAACATCCGGACGCTCCGCCTTTAGAATTCTTCGCATCTCACGAACACCTTTCGGGCTGTACAATCCAGCCAAGAATCCATGAATCTTTCCTACCAGTGAATCCCGGCTATCAGCTGTCGACATTCTCAACTGTACAACTTGATGGCCGTGCTCAGTCCACATGGCCGCCATCTGATCAACAACAGACTCCTCTCCCGAATATTTTCCGTAGTCGTTGTGAACAAGCAAGATCTTCATTTATTCAATATTGCAGAAACCGCATTATAGATGTTTTGAGCTGTTTGCTGGGGGTTGTAGCTTTGCTCAATCAATTTAGATTCTTCTCCATAACGTTTTAGATCAACTGAATGGAAGATTGCCAAAGCCTTTTCTATGGTCTGTTTTTTCAAAGGATCAAACAAAACACCATTTCGCCCCTCTTGAACCAATTCTGGATAGCAACCATTATAAATTGAACAAGCAATAGGTAAACCACACGACATTGCCTCTGGCACAACAAGGCTCCAATTATCCTCCAAGGTTGGGATTACAAACACATCTGAGATTGCATAATATTTATATATTTCGGAATAATCTATTGCCCCTGTAAACAAGATATTATTCCCCGAACCAAAATCCTGAATATAAGATTCCTTAAGGGGTCCAGTTCCTACAATCAAGAGGTTATCATGCGGATATTCTAGATGATGTTCCCTCCAAGCATCCAAAAGATAAATTACACCCTTCCGTTCAATCAATTGACCGACATATATATAAACAAGCCCGTTCTCTCTAATACCTAAAGATTGTTTTAGTGCAGATCTTTTCTCAAGATCAAAGAACATACACCCAATTGAAAGATGCTTACTATCAGCACACATCCCTCCAGTAAAGATAGAATCTGGCTTAACTCCTTGAGATACCAAATACTCTTGGGTCAAGATTCCATTTGCAATATACCCCGAAACAAACCGACCAATCAATTTTCTATATATCTTTCTCCACCAAGGGCAGTTACGTTCAGTATGGGCCGTTCGTTCATAAGCAATCATCAATGGAATATGCTTCATAATGGATCGAAACAAAGCCCATGGCGTAAACTGAAAGAATCCTTCCGCTATAATAATATCTGCATCTACGGATTTTATCAATCGGTATAACCCTTTTGGAAAAGGTATGGAAATACCTGTATTTGCAAAATCGCCTTTACTGCCAATGCAAATTTGTCGCTCATGAGATAATCCTAAAGCATGATTCCCAAGGGCTGATTCTATTTTTTCGACACATCGCTGGGGAACTCGATCCTTACTATATACCAAATAAAAGTTTCCTTCACTTATGTCATATAGTTCTTTATATAAAGGGACTCTATAATCCAGAAAAGACGGGTTAACCCACAAAATCCTACTCATAATTATTCAAAATCATTTTATGGACCATACTTGCTTTCCCCTTTAACACCTGAAGATGTTCATTTAAAATAAGTTTTATTGGCTCAGGATTATCCAAAATCTCAATTACCTTATTTCTAAAATCGCCATCAGTAATATTTGATACGGAGAATGCAAAATTGGCGCATCCAAACATTTCTAAGACTCCGTTATTTTTATCTTTCCAATATTCTTCGGCATACAAACCTATAGTTGGAATCTCTTGTGACACTCCAAAAACACAACCATGGTATCTACATGAAATCATTATATCCAGTTGGGAAATAACATGTTTCGTCGCAGACGGGGATATTGGAGGAATAACAATACATCTTGAAGCTGATAACAACTTAACAAGTTGATTTAGGATATCGGTATCTTCGTGAGTTACAGGAATCAAACAAAATCGATCAGTATCAGTTCCAATAGAGGTTAACTCATGACAAAATGCTTCTATCAACATCTCTGAAGAGAATGCCGACCTCATGATATTTATGCCTATCATGCGTCCTTTTGAAGAATTTGCAGGAAGATCATATTTGTCATTCCCTATATAAAAACAAGCATCATCGGGAACCCAATCAAAATTATCTACCTTAGATAATCTCTTTACCCAATCATAACTGACATGAGCATCTCTAACCGTAATATAATTAACATGATTAATAATCTTACGAATAAGATTCCTACAAATAGAAGAATGAATCGGACCAATTCCGACACCTGAGATATAAACCGGTTTGGAACATTTAAGAGCTGCTTTAATAAGGCTCCACCACATTAACACAGTAATAGGATATTTATCAGTAAGCCCTCCACAACCTGCAAATAATATTACATCACTATTCTGAAAACAAGTCTTAAACTCATTCCCATGTAAAAAAAAAGGGATGCTTCGTCTAGTTCTACAAAACATTGGGAATGCAATAATCCTATATAACTTAAGAAAAGACCGGATTACTCGTTGCAATTTCGTGTTATAAAAATCTTTTCTTAATTGTAAGACTGTGGTTACACCCGAAATAGGAGACTGCCAATCGAGAGATTGAGCATCTGTATAAACTTTAAATCCTGCTTTTACAAAAAAATCACATGCAGCCTCACACATAATCTGATCTCCCGCGCTGCCGCCTCCATTATCGCCACCAATTATTAGAATCTGTTTTTTTCTCATTTCCGTTTAAATCTAAAATATAATCGAGGGAATAGGCATACAACAATCAATAGATAATTTTTTATTTTAAGTTTATCATATCGGATTGCCCGAAAAGAAGACATCAAGGCCATTTGAGTCAATGAACACTCTATAGCATGCATAGCCCGTCCTCTATAATAAAAACTTATGTAATTATGCAAATAGGACACTTTCTTGTTCTGAAAATACAATTGAATTAAACATTGCCCCACATAATCGTCCTTATCTGGATGTCGTTTGGGTACGTAAATATCATTCCGGGTCATAACAAATCGGGCTAGAACCAAACTGCAGTATGCAATTCTGCCATTTACCGCAAGCCTTGCCCACGTCAACAGATCCTCACCAGATCTAATACCCAAAGGAAACATCCCCACCTTTTGTAAGGCTATTTTTTTTACCATTACCGCCGATGTCCACAACGGAGGATTCGAGCAACTCGCTACTTCAAAATAATTGTTAAGTATCCCATCCTTCTCCTTAAATGGGAGCCGCCGTATTGTAGCAGGAGTTCTATTCTGATAAAAGTCCTGAATTTCATAATTACATGCAAAAACATCACATTGAGGATATTTCTGATAAAGATGATATTGTGTAAATAAATACTCAGGACTCCATTCGTCATCGGCATCCAAAAATGCAATCAGCTCTCCTTTTGCTTCTTCAATTCCTCGATTCCGAGCCGCTGACACCCCTGCATTCTGTTGATGAATCAAACGAATGCGATCATCCTGAACCTTTCCGGCTTCTGCTACACTATAATCTGTAGACCCATCATTTACAATTACAATCTCATAATCGCTAAAGGTTTGGTTTAAAACAGTACGTAATGTAGACGCGATACTTTTCTCTTTGTTATAAAGAGGAATTACAACGGAAATCTTGGGCATGGTTGAGCAATTGAAATTTGTTTGCCAAAACTGAATTGATTACTTGTTGTCCCTCGACATTCAAATGGATTGGATCAAATAGCAAATCATATTTCCCGGAAAATTCAGGATTCAGGTCCCAATAATAAACATTGGTTGAATCGGACTGGCTTTGGAGATAAGAAATGATTTTTTGATATTCCAAAGGTTCATATTCGTTCAATATTTGAGCTATTGGTGTATTGACCAATATGGTAATAATACCTTTTTGCTTTAACAACGACAATGTATTCTCAAAAGCCTCAATCAGATCAGGGTCAAAATCGATATGACGCTGTTTCCCGCCTTCTATTTGTTTACGCAAGGTCTCAACATCAAGTTGTCCTATCTTATAATTACTCCAATCTCGTAGCCAACCTCGTATAGAACTATTCAGAAGAGCATCCGAATACCGAGTCGAACAAATCAATTTATGAAGCCAATAGTCATAAACAGATGTCGATTCTCTGATATAAGAATTTATGGCTTTGTTATCCATGAAAGGATAAAATAACATATAGGAGTTCTGGCTCAACCCCTTCCCGGTAAACATGAATTGGTCGACCCCATAAATCACATATTTCAAAGAATCACTATATGGCAGCGACAGAAAATGCTTCAACATAACATAACGGTCGGCAACATTGACCCCTTCACGGCAATATTTTGAGACCTTTACTCCTGTTTCATCTTCAAACTTGGATTTATCAACTGCCAGCATAAGATGAGAATGCCCCAGAAACAGCACTTTCGAATGCTGATTCAACCCAAAATAGCGATCTAATCCTTGGTTGATCATAAACCCGATTCCTCTGTCAATACCAATAAACAAGAGGATCGGCAGTACTATCTTAACAATCGTTCTCATATATCAGAATTGGAAATAGACGAATTGATCACTAGATACCCCAAATAAACAGATTCCAAATATCAGCAGCATATACTCCAGAATATACTTTTGAGGAAGTTTCTGTTTGTACATCAAATACTCTCTGACAATAAAAAGTACTAATAATACAATAGTCAACAATGTGCTAAACGTAGAGCTTCCCCAATTGATCGGAGAGACAATATCCGTACAAATCGCACATATGACATTCCACGCGGTTGCACTGTCTTCAATCCGGAAAAAGATCCAGGCAAATGTCACCAAAATAAAGGCCAACACCTGATTAAGCAAATTAGGATGCTTTATCTTGCAGAAGTACTCGATCAAATAAAGCACGGCATGTATCAAGCCCCATAATACAAAGCCCCAAGTTGCGCCATGCCATATGCCGCTCAACAGAAAGACAGTTGATATATTCAAAATCCATCGAGCCTGTTTCACACGATTGCCGCCCATTGAAAAATAGACATACTCAGTAAACCAAGAGGTCAAAGAAATATGCCACCTCCTCCAAAATTCTTTAACTGTATTGGCAAAATAGGGGAAATTGAAATTCTTCATAATATCGAATCCCAGAATCTTACCACTCCCAATTGCCATATCGGCATACCCACTGAAATCGCAATATATTTGGAAACTGTAGAACAAGGCCGCTAATGCTAACGTACTCCCGGTTTGCCCTTCAGGAACTGTATATGCCGCATTTACAAAATCAGCCAGTCTGTCAGCAATAACAACTTTCTTAAATAGCCCCCAGATGAACAAGCCAATACCCGAGAAGACGGATTCTGAGGTTATAATGGTCGACTGTTTCAATTGTGGAATTAAATTCCGGGCTCTCTCAATGGGGCCCGACAATAGGGTCGGAAAGAAAGCGATGAACAACGCTACATTCAGCAAATTCTTTTCTTCAATAATTTTACCCCGGTAAATATCTATCGTATATGATAGAGCTTGGAAAGTAAAGAAAGATAAACCAATAGGCAGTATAATAGATGTATCTACAATGTATGCATATTTGAAAAATACTAGGATGGCCAAAGACAAAACAATACCAATTGTTACTGGAATTTTTGCGTTTTTATGATTCTGCTGGTTGTATGAAATCCATCGGCCACATCCATAATTTATCAATGTTGTGTAAATAAGCAAAAGGATAAACCCTCTATGCAATTGAGCATAAAATACATACGAAGCAACCAGCAATAACAGATTTCTAACCTGCAGGATCTTTGCCTTGTTTGTCAGCAAGACAAGCACAAAAATAAGAAATAGGAAAAATATATACTCAAATGTGTTAAAAAACATAATAACTACCTTTTATTCGTTTTATACTTTGCCATCATTCCCAACATCATTCCATAAAATCCACACGGATAAGATATTGTAGCCATAGAATAGTTGATGACATTATCGGTCATCATTGTTAGCAAGACACCGGCCATTGAAGATCCAGCAATAATAGCACACATTCTGATCCCTATGTGATATTTATGATTTTGGTAAACTCCAAAACAATGAAAGATCAAAAATAAGAAACTACATCCAAATAAGACGATGCCAATCAAGCCATTATCACACAATATTTGGACATAATCACTATGTACTATTCGAATCGTTCCAAATGGATGCCGAAGAGCATAAAATGTTTCTTGTAAGTTCCCCGTACCAGTTCCTATCAGTTCTCGCTCATGATAAAACTGCTCCAACGACCATTCCCACATAGCAAAGCGACCATTCGAATCGATATTATCTGTAGAAAAATCTCCGCTTTGCAATTGCGTAGTACTAACACTATTCCCATCATAAAACATTTTCTCCCTCACTGACGGAATTGCAAATACAGCTACTACAAATAAGAAAAAGAATCCAAAAATTATCGGCAATGACTTAAGTCTATATTTAAAAATAAAGAATACAATAAAAGCCAATGTTGTCCCCATTATACTAGTTCTAAATACCCAAAGGAAACAAGGCAAAATGAAAAGAATCGTATAATAAATATTATACTTTTTATGGCGAGCTCCTCTGGTGTAAGAAATCAATGCCAGAGAAAACATACACATAGAAATATAATTGATCGCTTCTGCTGTTCCGTACCAAAATACTCCAGGAACAAGTTTTCCTATGAATGGAATAAAAGCAAAAGCTATAGATATTAGCGCCAAGGTTCGGGCTCCAAGACCAGCTTTAAGAAAGACTTCAGTATCTCGTACCGCAGCTGATGCAAATAATATTATAAACAATGGATAAATATATTTCAAAATAACCCGAAATCCATAACCCGGAGCCGGCGTATAGGTCAATCCAATAATGAGCCAACAAAGATAGATGACATATACAACAGACGCTGGAGTCCATTGTACCCTACGCTTCCGAACAAACAATAATCCGAACAGGCAAAAAAGCTCCAAAGCCATTAAACGAATTGCCATCAGATCCAGTCCTCCTGGAGCAGAAAGAGCCAGAAGTCCCGTCGAAAATGTCAATATCCAGAACCGTTCAGGACCATCCAACCACATCCGACGATGCTTGTCCAGCGGATATTTCATGGATCCCGAAGATGTCAGCCATTTGTAGCCAACAACTGTAATAATCAGAAAATATAGATAATTCAGTACATACATACTTCCGACAATATGGCGATCTCCTATTCAGCAAGCCTTCGATATAAATCGTTGAACAATACGCTGAATCGATCAAATCCAAATCGTTTCACATAAGTAATCGCTTGTGCAGAGTATTGACGCCACAACTCCGGCGATTCGCAAAGACAGATAAGTTTCGAGGCTAAATCATCGATATTCTCCGATTCATGCAATAAACCAACCTCTCCTTCACGAACAACCTCCGGGAGACCTCCAACCCGAGACGCTACTACTACGCATCCTCGAGCCATTCCTTCAATAGCCGTTAGTCCAAATCCTTCACTACGCGACGGCATCAGCAAGATGTCAATCCGATCATAATACTGAGCCAACGTCTCCTGTGGTTGACGGCCAGCAAATTCTACAGAATCGGAAATACCTGCTGTTTGAACTTGTTGCTCCATCTGTCCGCGCAGAGTTCCATCTCCAACAATCAACAATCTCACATCCGGATGAATCGCCTTTACCTTTGCAAAGGCCGGTACCACCAAATCCATGCCCTTGATTGACTCCAATCGACTAACGACACCGATGGTAATTGGTCGATTGGCCATACGCGGTTCTTGAATTATAGGGAGGCTTGCTGGAAGTGCATTGTAGATGGTGAAATGATTGCGTTTTTTCAAAGGATAGGCCTCATCATAAAGTTGCGAACCACCAAAGAACGAACGTTCGGCCAACTCCGTAATACAAGTGAACGCCCTTACGCAATGCTGCTGAATAAGATGGACCAGTTTCAGACTTGGATAAATGTCTGCCGCTGTATGAGCCGTTGTAAGGATCCGCCGCATTCCCAACAGCCGCAACAGCAAAATGGGGATCGCTCCAGGTGCCATATATTGGACATGAGCGACATCCGGTTTGTATTGTTTCAGAACGGACCGCAATCCTTTATACAGGAATAAAATACCTTTCCATCCACCCATTCGAATTCCATCCGGGCTCAAACAAACGACAACGCTCCCCGCCTTTTGAAAACGGGAAATCATATCTTCGCAATTCTCGAAATAGCATACGATCACAACCTGATGCCCGCCAGCTATAAGAGCCCGCACGAGATTCAACGTTTGGACCTCTGTGCCGCCCGTCATCAAACACGGAATACAAATAAGGATAGTCATTACTTCTTCAACCTCGATTTTAATTTATCTACATAATAACAAATCGTCGGCATCGGATCCTTTCGATTAAAATTGAGTTGACACCCGGTTCTTATGAAATCATGCCACCATTGCTTTTTGGATAACTTCCCATCCTTGACATGGCAATAATCTGTCGACAAATCCATCATATACGTATCCCTGACATGTAATTTCGGATCCTTCCTATCATCAAACAGCAAGGCAGGGAGATTCACACCACTAGCTGTTGCCGCATAGGCAAGACCATCATGACGAAAGTTAAATTCCATGAAATAGTTTTTATCTTTCTTATGCAACAGTTCCACACTGAAAGGTCCATAATATCCAACAGTATTCATAAACCTCACAATCGGAATTGTATCAATATGGAATTTGTCAATGGATTGGAACAGGCCAAAAGAGCAAGGACTATAAATCGTCGGATAATGTCTGATCTTTTTAATTCCTCCCGGGACATAGACACCATGTTCTGTCCGGACACCAATCAGATTGATTTCATATTCCTTCTCAATATACTCTTGTACAATAAACAATGGGCATGAAGATATATGCAGTAGACTTATTTCAACCTCTTGATAATTCGTACAAATATGGATATCCGATTTTTCTCCATGCGTACTATTTACAGGCTTCAACAACAAGGGATACTCCAAACCTTCAGGGAATTTGTCTCCGCGTTTATATACAAAAGATTTAGGGATTGTAAATCCACATTCTTGGGCCAATAAACACTGCGCATCTTTATTCATCATGTTACCCAAGCGGCCACCCCGCATCGGCGTAATATAAGATCGGCTCAATTCAGATTCATGAGAATCGATAAATTGTACAGCGCCATCATTTGTACATATCAAAATTTGATCTTTTGCCCCATTGGCAATCTTTTGTAGAATAGGTAAACAATCTTCCACATTATCAAGATGAAATACCTGATGGCTCTTGAGATAACGGCTCTTCGAGACAAATAGCCGATCCTCTTTCCCCTCCAATAGCAACGTTATATCCACATGTGCCTCACCAAGGCTTCGAATCAACCCCAAAGTATTGTTAAAGGAATCCCCTATGATAATCGCATGCAAATTATTTCTTTTCATAGTTTCTCTACAAAATAGAGTTCCTTTTTCCAACGATTGGCTTTGACAAACACACAAGGGAGCACTCCGCTCCATGGCTTTCCACACGGAGCCTTTGGTAACACATAAGCGTCAATAGCCCGATTTTTAATCTTGTACTCTTGCGAAGACATGGTCAAAATTCGCGCATTCTTCCAGTCTATATTCCACACGTTATAGAACCAGAACCATACACAATACTCATACAACTCGATCTTGGGATCTTTATCGATGAGTCTTCGGACAATATCCCCAGTTGCTAAATGATCGCTCCATCCTTCACCTCTATGTGGAACAAAAATAGCATTGGGATGCAATGTCTCTATTAAATTCTTCAACCGATCTGTTTCCGGACAATCTAATGAAATGCGACCATCCGGATAATCCAGGAAGTGCAGATTCCTCAATGGAAGATCCAAAAGACCGGCTGCTTTACGAGACAAATCCCGACGAGAATCAATCAACAACGCCTCTTCAATCCGACAACATCCGGCATGACTTTTCCCTCCGCCCGACAAAATAACGACATCGACTTGTTTCCCGTCCCGCAACAAACGTTGAATCAAACCGGAACATCCCAAAACCTCATCATCAGGATGCGGAGCAACAATGAGAACTCGACTCCATGATTGTATAGATAACTTATGTATTATAGTCAATACTCCATGAAGTACAATTATTCGCCAATAGCGCATTAAAGACATAATCATATATTACATTTCAGAGCCATATGATTCTTTTGCAAGTAAAAGCTTAAATAAGAAAGTATGAAACTAAAATCACAATATTTATATATGGATATTATCTATTTATTGACCATTTCAATGTATTGATTAACCACACGTCCTGGCGCAAATTGCTCATATATTTTATTTGATGAGATTGTTGATAAAGCTCCATTTTTCCATAAATCAATCAATTGAATAATCGCATCTTTAATTGAACTTGCATTTGTATTATCTGCCAGAATACCACCTCCATATGTTTTTATCATATTATTTGCAAAACCTTCCGTTGGGGAAATAGCAAGAATAGGCAATCCTGTTTGTGCATAATCAGTAAATTTACTAGCAAAGAAGATCCCTTTTTTTAACTTCGCTTCTAAAAGGACTAATACGTCATAATGCTGTAATTTATCAATTGCTGTAAGATATGGATATCCTCCTATACATTTCACGTAATCAGTTAAATCATATTTCTGGATTAATTGCAGAGTGTAATCATTAATATGACCCATAATGTGAAACTCAAATCCCGAGAACCCCTGATTGATAATATCTCTCAATGCTTGAAACGTTAATTCTGGATCTCGTTCTCTAGAGAGATTTCCAGAATGGCATAAGTAAAACTTATCTTTGGATGTTTCCTGTTCCGTCCTTTTAAAAACAGATTCTACCAATCCTATATGCGGAATTACTTCTGTTTTTTGAGAAGACAATTCAGGAAAATATGAAATAAAATGAGACTTAAGTGTATTTGAAGGAAATGTTGTATAATCTGCAGATTGAATAATCTTTCGTGCATATTGAAGAGCTCTATTCCGCTGATAACTTGAATAGTGATGAGTGTAAGGCTCTGGCCAAATTGCATCAGCTGGATCATTCCAGTTCGCGATCCATTTAATCCCGGTATCTTTCTTCAACTTATAACCGACAAGATGAGTCAAATCACCAGGAGATCGCGTCAAAACAGCATCATAAGAATTTTGGCTCAAAAGTTGTTGAGCTTGTTCATAAGCTCTTCTCACCCATCTGATCCCTGATGAAAAATGCCCCATTCTAAGCCCCGAATAAATCACATCACAGAACCGATCCATACGCGATCCTCCATATTGAATTGAGTATGTATTGGAGCGAAGTTGATCCCATGGAGCATGCCATTGATTATCATATATTGGGCCTTCATCAATTTTAGAAATGACATCTACGGCAATACCAGCCTCTTTTAAAGCTAAAACAAGTTTTGCATTACATAGATTCTCGGAAAAAAGATAGGGAAGATATCCAGAAGCAATCATTAACAACCTCATATAAGAACTGTTTTAGATAAAAAACGCACTATTCTTTCACAAGCCTTACCATCTCCATATGGGTTGACTGACTTACTCATTTGAGTATAATAATCATTATTTTCAAGAAGTAAAGATACTTCATGTATAATCTTATTATAATCTGTTCCGACAAGTTTAACTGTACCAGCGACCAAAGCCTCAGGGCGTTCAGTCGTATCTCGCATCACTAAAACAGGTTTTCCCAAACCAGGCGCCTCCTCTTGGATTCCTCCGCTATCGGTCAATACAATTGATGATTTTTCCATTAAGTAGACAAAACTTAAATACTCTAAAGGCTCAATAAAGAACATATTGTCCAATAGGGTCAAATCTTCACCAAAAATTTTATGTATAGGATTACGCACATTTGGATTCAAGTGCATGGGATATACGAAATCTACATTGGGATATTTTTGAGTTAAATCTTTAATAGCCGAACAAATACGTATAAAGCCATCCCCAAAATTTTCTCTCCGATGCCCTGTAATAAGCACAAGCATCTTGTTGGCATTTAAACGGTCAACATTGTAACCAGCCTCACACAATTCCCTCTTAAGACGAGTATCCAAAGTTGCGTCATTTTTAATTTTCTCAACGACATTGTATAAAGCATCTATTACAGTATTTCCCGTAACAATAATTTTTTCTTCAGATACTCCTTCCCTCAATAGATGTTCTTTACTTAACGAGGTTGGAGCAAAATTATATGCAGCAATACGGCCAGTCAATTGCCGGTTAATCTCTTCGGGCCATGGTGAATAAATATTATATGTACGAAGACCAGCTTCAACATGTCCGACAGGAATTTGTTTATAATATGCCGCTAAAGCTGCAACCATAGAGGTTGTGGTGTCCCCATGCACAAGAATAATATCTGGATTAGTTTTGTCTAAAACATCTCTCATCCCTAGAAGAACGCGAGCCGTAACATCATAAAGATCCTGCCCTTGTTTCATGATATTGAGATCATAATTAGGTTGTATATCAAAAATCTCAAGTACCTGATCGAGCATTTCTCGATGTTGTCCAGTGACACAAACTATTGTATCAAACTCTTCTGGGTTATTTTGAAACTCTTTAACCAACGGAGCCATCTTAATTGCCTCTGGACGAGTTCCAAAAACTAACATAATTTTTTTCATATTCTTTTATTTTTGAAATAGTCCTATCGCATAAAGAAAATCTTGCTCGATCTTGTCTGCAAATTTTCGAGACATCGTATTGCAATGAACCCCGATCTCCGATAAAAGAGGTTCAATTTGTAAAAATTTTTCTTTAAGCAAATCAAACGAAAGTATTTTATCATCGATAGCATATTTCTCAACTCCATACATTCTCATAAATTCTATGGTTTTGGGATGATATGCAATACCAATAAGAGGTGTACCTGTTGTCAACGCAAAAATAGTAGAATGGGTTTTATGCCCAACAAACAAACGACAATCCTCAATTCGTCTCAAATGATCTAATGTCTGCAAATCCTCATCAATAATTTCGACAGCGTTTTTTGTTGAAATTTGACCAATAATTTCATGAATCATTGGTCGATCATCCGGTGCTGAATTTTTAAGTTCCATCGGGAAGAAGACTACTCCATACCCTCTATGTATGACAAATTCAGAAAAATCAGATATGGTCTTAATATACTGCAAACGTTCTGTCGGGCTGCGATACTGGGTACAATATATCGCTATTCCGATTTTACAAGGCCTATTTTCTATTGCGACATACTCGGAAAACTCTTTATTCAGAGAAATTACAGTCTCAAATGTTCTATGAATTTGAACTTTCCCCAAATGCAGATTTTTTAACTCTTCTGTAGAAGAATTTTCTCTTGGGCATAATAGTAAACACTGCCCAAGAATACTTGTCGTAAATAAACGATTTCTTTTATTATAGAAATTAAATGGACCAAAAGATTGCGAAAAGCAAATCAACTTATTTAATGTTACGGCTATTGAGGCATCAAAATTTATACTAGACACCAAATCTCTGGAAAGAATAGTTGTAAAATGATGTCCTCCTACACTAATAACACCATCTGCCTCTTTTACAGCCTTATAAAATTCAGGATTTGAAATAAACTTACAAATATTTATCCGTCGCAATGTAGTTTCTCGAAGAATAGTAAAAGTGTACTTTTTTAACGCATTCAATAATTTCCAATACAATCCTCGAGGCTTAATCCTTACATAATCCCATGCTGATGGAATAAATCTAATACAATTCTTTTCATAAAACGGATAATCCTGCCATAGTTCTGGAGAAGAGGTAGATACGACAATCTGACAATCGGGATAATTACGAATAAGCATATTACACATAGCGTAAAGGACAGCCCGATCTCCTTTATTTCCCGCATATTGATTTATCAACAATACCTTCATATTCAATCTATTAACTTCCGAACTGGACATTGAAACGCCGTAGCAGCATATCCCAAAACAGCACAAAAAACAATTTGATAATCGATTGGGATATTCAACATTTTTCGCAACAATTCATCTTCTTTATCATTAGATTGTGCCCATGACAAGATAGTCCCAGATAGGCCCAAGGTCGTTGCCGACAAAAAAACATTTTGAGCTCCTAAACTCGTGTCTATTGACGGCAAATACATTTCCGTCGGCCAAACATAGCCACGTACATTAGCAGTAAAAACCCAAAATGACGGAATAAATGTACTAAAACCAGTTCCTCCTTTACAACATTTAAGACATTGTCCAGCGAGGGTTGGATCGTTTGTTGCAAAAATTCTAATTGATTGCTTATTACAGCTAGAAGAAGCCCAATTAACAGTCTCTTTTAGTTTTAACATCACATCTTGGGAAATTTCTCGGGGGATAAAGTTCCGATTTGAACGACGTTTTTTTATTAAATCGAACAAGTCCTCATAACTAACACGACATTCAACCGTATCTCCCACAAGAGGATGAAAATCTTCGGGATTATTTTGTAAGGTTTCATATGCTTTTTTCTTTGACAAAGCCCATTCATACGTCGGATCTGCAGCATATTTTGTCATACTTAATTTCTCCAGAACTAAACAAAGAGATTCATAACAATTTCTACTATGCCCTTTTGAAACATCGACCCGATGAAGACCTTTATCTAGAATATGCCCATATTTTCGCATTAATTGAACATCCCTTTCCGAAGATTCTTCCAAACTTAAATTAAACCATCGTTCTGCATTATTAATGATGGATGAATAATATTTAGGGACAATAATCACTCCATTTGCCAATAGTTTATACAAACTCAACGGCAACATTCTTTTTAAGAAATTTCCCATCTTTATACTATTTATGAATAAATCGTTGAATAAAACTTCTCATACCCGCAGATGTTGCATATAACAACACAAAAGTCATTAATACATATATACCAACATATATTACAGCAAATACAACCCAAGACATGAATGACTCCGATGCAGAAATATTAATAATCGGCTTAATAAATTTAAGAGTCACAAACCAAGAGAAAGCCAGAGCAAATACATACTTCAATATATTAGCCCAATAATTCCATATACTTTCATGAAATCCTCGCGTAAATAAGAAGTAGGGTTTCCAGATTCCAACAATCAATATTTGGCTTGCTATTCCTCCAAGTAACACACCGGGAAGCCCCCATATACTGCCACAAATTATAGCGATGCTTAAGTTGATAACTATTTCTGAAATGGGGGCCCATACATCACTAAACAAACCATAACCAAATAAAAATTGCATTACTCCCCCACGAGTGTAGCTTATAAATATATTAATGCAAATTAACACTAAAATAATATGCGGTAGGACGTATTCGGTTCCTAACCAAAGAGCAATAAAGGGTTCTATTAAAATATAAATTGCAAAAGCTATTGTTCCACCAATAAAATAGCGTATACTTAATAGTTCCCAAAATACTTTTTTTATTTTTGATGCATTTCCTTCTGCTATCAAATTTCCAATACTTGCTCCACTACTTTCCAAAAAGGTATTCACAAATTGAGCGAGTTTATCTGTAATAATGGTATAATTTCCATAAAGAGCTACAACAGTTAAATTTACAAAAGCATAGATTAAAAACGGAGTTGTTTGATATTGAACAGTATAACTTATTTTTTGTATAAATAATTGTTTAGTATACCGTAACACCTCGGGATATTTCTTAAAAAGAGAGCGCCCTTGTCGTATTTCACTTTGCAACCAAGGATAAACCTGATTGATTTTCCAATTAAGAATAAAAGAATATATGATTCCAAAAGACAATTCAATTACAATCCATAAATAATAATTTTGTGTCCAATAGGCGCTAAGCATCTGAATCAAAGTTTTAACCATTGTTACAGTCTGAAAATATGCTGTAACCACATAGTTCTTCTGATCCGCCCCCAATAAAGTCTGTTTGTAATTAGCGAAATATCCAATCAATGACGAAATAAGAAATGAGAAATAGGCGAAAAAAATAATTCCCGTCTCAAAATCCGTATTCGGAAAAATCAGAGGAAGGAAACAAGCTAAGATCAAACCTGCTCCCAAGATGATAAATCCGATCCAACGATAAAGGTACCCGAATACCGAAACAATCTCATTTATTTTCAGCTCATTGCGATCAAACAATGGTTTATAAAGCACAAAACCAATCGCACTGCCTATACCCAACTCAGCTAAATTCAGAAACCCAAGTAAATTCTGCAATGTGCTTGTCAATCCAACAAAATCAGCACCCAAACAATCCAAAAATATCTTTCTGGAAAAGAATGATAATACCAATATTAAAAAATAAAAAATCAAATTGACACGGGCATTCAGCAAAGACTTTTTTACACGTGACTCATGAGCTATTGACTGTTCCACAAACTAGAATATAAATAAACTTCAGATTAATTTTTTTTCAAAGTTTCAGACAATCTGAACAATTCTTACGATTTGTTTATGTTATGAAAACATCTAATCTAATCTAATCCATCTTCTTCTGAAGCCAGAAGAAAATACCAGTACGATTGAGGTGTGTACGGTAGCCGATGCGATGGAGCAGGCGGACAAATTGCGTCTTGTGGCGGATATGGTACTCCATGAAATTATAAAGGCCAGATGTGATCAGAATGCTCAATACCAGCACAATATACAGTTGGACATCAATCGAACAGCCCACCATGTAACTAATCCACCAGCACAGCACCACGAAGAAGTTCAGGATCAGAATCGCAAGCGTCGTGGCAGCATGCGAACATCCCAGACGGATGAACATGTGATGCAGGTGCGTCTTGTCCGGATGAAACGGAGACTTGCGCTTCAGGATGCGTGTCGTCATCACGCGGAGCGTATCAAAGACGGAAACGGACAGAACCGCCAGCGTAAAGGGGACCAACCCGATATTTGCCGCATCATAAACCTCGCTCATCGAGCCGTGGCGCAAAATCCGGACCACGAAGATCGACAAGACGATACCCATGACCAGCGTCCCGCCGTCGCCAATGAACATCTTCGAACTCTTCCCGAAGACGTTGTGGAAGAAGAACGGGATCAGCGATCCGGTGGCCACGACGGCCAACATACCCATCGTCCGATCCTCCACATACCAGAACATCATCCCCAAGAGCAAACTCGTCAAAATGCAGTAGCCCGACGAGAGACCGTCTACCCCATCGATCAGGTTGATGGCATTGATGATGCCTACGGCAGCAAAGAGCATAAACGGGATGGCCACCCCTTGCGGGATCTGATCAAGGCACCACAACCCGTGGAGGACATTCCAAACAGACCCTCCGATGAAAATCATCAGCAAGGCTCCACGGACTCCTTCCGAAAAGCGTGAAATCCGAGCATATCCTTTTGTCCCGACAACATCCCTTTGGGCCACGACACTCGGCAAGCTCCTGTCCTTCAGGCAATAAACGGATTCAAAACAGGGAATGAAACAAAGATGCATGCAGTCAAACATCCGAAGACGGTTTATTCACAAACTCTATTGCCATGTTGGATACCAACATATACCAATAAAGAATGCCTAAATACGATCAACGGCTTTCTGCAGCCAGAAAAAGATACCCGTACGGTTCAGATGCGTGCGGTAGCCGATCCGATGCAGCAGATGCAGAAAACGGGTTTTGCGACGGATCTGCCGCTCCATGAAGTTATAGAGACCGAATGTGATCAGCAGGCCGAGGGCCAGAATAATGTAAAGCTGCGTATCGATCGAACAACCGGCCTTGTAGCTGATCCATCCGCACAGGACCACGAAGGCATTGAGCATCAGGATTGCAAGCGTCGTGGCGGCATGGGAGCATCCCAGGCGGATGAACATGTGGTGCAGGTGCGTCTTGTCTGGATGAAACGGGGACTTGCCCTTCAGGATGCGGGCCGTCATCACACGCAGCGTATCGAAGACCGGAACCGACAACACCGCCAGCGTAAAGGCCACAAGCCCCAGATTCTCCTGGGCATGCATCATGTATTGAGCGTCGTGCTGCAGCAGCCGCATGACGAATACCGACATGATGATGCCCATCACGAGCGTACCGCCGTCCCCGATGAACATCTTCGATGTCTTGCCGAAGACATTG
>ULWY01081708.1_pt1 | contig 21261 bp, 10 predicted proteins | sample 1960761 | NCBI WGS metagenome assembly ULWY01 (sample SAMEA4835824, study PRJEB28245) | human gut metagenome | biome: gut microbiome; material: fecal sample | place: Denmark | collected 2008 | reverse complement strand
TCTGAGATACTTGATTGAAAGTCCGCGTTCGAGCCACATCTGTTCATAATAAGTCTGTATAGATGCAGCCTCGCTTTCCGGAGCCTCAGCATACAGGTCCGCAGTGTCAGCCTCAATAGGCAGACCATTCTTTTCAGCCATCAGTTTGGTGTATGTATAAAGGAATTGGCTGTCGGTCTTCAGATGTATTATACCACCGTCTTTCAGAAAACGTCTGTAACGTTCCATGAAATATGTAGAAGTAAGTCTTTTTGTGGCTTTCTTCATCTGAGGATCACTGAACGTGAGCCATATCTCGCTCACTTCGTCCTCGCCCATCATACTGTCTATGAACTCTATGCTGGTACGCAAAAAGCCGACATTGTTCAAGCCATCGCACAAAGCCTCCGAAGCCCCGTGCCACATACGCGCACCTTTTATATCAACCCCTATGAAGTTCATTTCCGGATAGCGTCTGCCCAACCCGACTGTATATTCGCCACGTCCGCATCCCAATTCCAGCACTATAGGGTTATTGTTTCCGAAAAAATCGGCATTCCACTTTCCGCGAAGTCCGAAGCCTTCAGCCTGAAGTTTCCAGAACGGACACTCCACCACATTACGGTAGGATGCCATATCGGCAAATTTTTCCAGTTTGTTTTTTCCCATAAACGATTAAAAAAAACAGCATTACAGCCATATTTACATTTATCACGGCAAATATAGTGAAAGGTGAGCGCAGAGACAAATTGAAAGCAATGTTTTCAATTTGACTATGCCGAACCGAATCCTATATTATTTAAATATAGTGAAAGGTGAGCGCATAGGCAAATTGAAAACAAAATTTTCAATTTGTCTATGCCGAACCGAATCCTATATCATTTAAATATAGTGAAAGGTCAGCGCAGAGGCGAGCGTAAACAATATTGTCAGATTGCCTCTATCGAACCGAATCCTATGTTATTCAAACATTAAATAACCGCTCCACCACAGCAAACGTTTACACACAACAATACTCATAAATAGGTATTGCACATATTTAACAATAGAAATACTTTTGCATACGTTATTTCACAGTCTACGCATGTGCAGGAACAAGGCAAAAAGATATAGGATAATTGCAGCTCTTCTACTTCTGCTCTTTGCACACTATTGGTGCGGCATAAGTTTGTTCACCCACTCCCATGTGGTGAACGGCGTTGTTGTCGTACATTCCCATCCCTACAAAGCAGAACATACACATACGCAGTCACAAATCAAGACTATTTTCCAACTCTCAACATTCCAAACCTTAGGAGATGCGTCACTCTGCATAGAACTTCCATTTTGGCTTATACCATTGTGGAGTATAACTTTTGCCTGTTCATATTCTCTTCCTAGGCATCAGGTGACAACCATTTACACCCGAGGTCCTCCTTACTTTCCGTTATGAAAAGGAACTGATATTACACATTACAAACAACATTAAATAACGGAAAATGAAATCTTTATATATATTCATTATGGAACAATTCTCACATTGCTCCCTCACTACTCTTTTGCATTCGAGCATAAAGACAAAGAAACAGACACCAACGTAATAGGACATGTTACAGAAAAGCACACGAAGGAGCACATGCCATACGTAGTAATTCAGTTGGCAGGTACTACAATCGGTACATCAACAGACGATACCGGGCATTATTTCCTCAAAAATCTCCCAGAAGGAACATTCACCATTGAGGCAAGTCTGGTCGGATACAAGAAAGTAAAGAAGACCATCAAATTGGAGAAAGGACAAACTGTAGAAGTAAACTTCGAAATTGAAGAAGACATGGTGTCGCTCGACGGTGTCGTCGTCTCTGCCAACCGCAACGAGACAACCCGCAGAATGGCACCGACTCTGGTAAACGTGCTTTCAATGAAAACATTCGAAAACACCAATTCGGCATGCCTTGCCCAGGGTCTCAACTTCCAGCCTGGCGTCAGAGTTGAAAACAACTGCCAGAATTGTGGATTTCAGCAAGTGCGCATAAATGGACTTGACGGTCCATACACACAAATACTTATTGACTCCCGCCCTATTTTCAGCGCTTTGGCAGGTGTCTATGGACTTGAGCAGATTCCTGCAAACATGATAGACCGCGTGGAAGTAATGCGTGGCGGTGGTTCAGCGCTTTTCGGCTCTTCGGCCATTGCCGGAACCATAAATATCATAACAAAAGAGCCATTGCGCAACTCTGCACAATTCTCGCATACACTTACCGGGATAGCAGATGGCTCGGTTTTCGAAAACAATACAACCGTGAACGCTTCACTTGTTTCGGACAATCACAAACTCGGATTGGCTGTATTCGGACAAAACCGCGAACGTGCAGGATATGACCATAACGGCGACGGCTTTACAGAATTGCCGGAAATAAAAAGTCAGACCGTGGGATTGCGCTCCTTTCTTAAAACAGGCAACTACTCCAAGATTACCTTAGAATATCACCATCTGCAAGAATCACGAAGAGGTGGCGACCAATTGAATCGTCCTGTTCATGAAGCCAGAATAGCAGAACAGACGCAGCACAGCATAAATACCGGAGGTCTGAAATTCGACATGTATTCACCAGACAACAAACACAAGCTTGGCGTTTATGCATCGGCACAGCACATCGACCGCGACAGCTATTACGGTGGCGGCGAAGACATTGAAGAGAAGTTGAAATCGTACGGCAATACGACAGACCTGACATGGATGGCAGGTGCACAATACAACTACAAATTCGACCACTGTCTATTCATGCCAGCCTCTCTGACTGTCGGCTCAGAATACAATCAAGACATTCTCGATGACAATTTGTGGGGACGCGAACGCTTTATCAAGCAGAACGTACGTACCGTCAGCGGATTCGTCCAGAATGAATGGAACAATGAAGTATGGAGTTTCCTCCTTGGCGGACGCATCGACAAACACAGCCTGTTGAAAAATCCAGTGTTCAGCCCGCGTGCAAACATAAGATTCAATCCGACAAAGAATATAAACCTGAGAGCAAGCTACTCATTCGGTTTCCGTGCACCTCAGGCGTTCGACGAAGACCTGCATGTTGAAAACGTCGGAGGCACAGTGTCCATGATACAACTGGCCGACAACCTGAAAGAAGAAAAATCACAAAGCTTCAGCGTTTCAGCCGACGTATACCACAATTGGGGCAACTGGCAAGGCAACTTTCTGATTGAGGTTTTCTACACTGACATCTCTGACGTTTTTGCCCTGACAGAAATCGGAACAGACCAAAACGGAATAATCATCATAGAAAGAGGCAATGAGAAGGGAGCTTATGTCTATGGATGTACCCTAGAAGGAAAAATCGCTTGGAAGAATATCTGGCAGTTCCAGACCGGATTCACACTTCAGAAAGCCGAATACAAGGAAGCACGTTCATGGAGCGAAAACGACCCAAATGTTCCGATGGAAAAGAGAATGTTCAGAACCCCTGATCTATATGGCTATTTCACCACAACATACAACCCTGTACGCGCACTCAGCTTGTCACTTTCAGGAACATACACAGGCAGTATGCTCATTGAACACCACAAAGGCGACATAGCCGTAAACCGTACAGAAAAGACAAAAAGCTTCATAGACTTGGGATTTAAGGCTGGATATGACTTCAAACTGTACAAAAGCATCACATTGCAAGCTTATGCCGGCGTACAGAACATTTTCAATTCGTATCAGAACGATTTCGATAAAGGCCCTGACCGAGATTCCGGATATATCTACGGCCCATCAATGCCTAGATCAATATATGCAGGCATAAAGCTCAGCTACTGATTACAAAAGTCATTTCCATGAGCGGTCAACTATAAAGAATTTATTTTATTGCCTCAAAAGAATATCCATAACACTTAAATATCAGTTGATTGGTTCATCATGAACCTGTCGACTGATATTTTATTTTTTCAATTTGCATCTGTGCCCCTCTTTCCGTATATTTGCAATTACGAATGGGGTCAAAACAGAATAACGGATTAACTAAAATCTAACTATCTATGAACACAAAACTTTTTACACTTTTGCTAGCCTTGTCATCAGGCGGAACAATTACAGCACAATCATTCTCCGTTGATGACGTCAATTACGAGATCACATCGAAAGACAAATTGGAAGTACAGGTGACTGGAGGTTCTACCACAGCGTCGAGCATCACAATTCCCGATGTTGTAAGCTTCGAAGGAAAAGACTACCGTGTCACAAGCATATACGGTATGTCATTCTCGGGATACACAAAATTGGACGAAATATACATCGGGAACAATGTCGCGACAATTGGTGAGAACGCATTCAGCAACTGCTCGTCGCTGGACAAAGTCGTAATAGGCGACGGCCTTAAAGAAATAAAGGAGAGTGCATTCTTCCAATGCGGAAGCCTTAAGGAAATCAACATAAGCCCGTCAGTAGAAACCATCGGCGACTATGCGTTCTGCCTATGTTCGGACCTTAAGGATATAACGATTTCAGATGCAGTCAGCTATATCGGAAAACTCGCATTCCACGACTGCTACTCACTTTCATCCATCGATGTTTCTTCAGGCAATAAAAGCTTCGTTTCCGTAGACGGAGTTCTGTACAATTATGACAAAACAACGCTCATCAAATATCCGCAAGGAAAGAGCGACAAGACCTTCAGTGTGCCCGAAGGAGTAAAAAGAATTGAAGAACGAGCACTTAATAATGCACCTTATCTTGAGGAAGCATATATTTCTGCATCAGTCGAAGAAATCGGCGACCTTGCATTCACTGTCAGCGATCGTCTGAAAGCAATAAACGTTACTTCAGACAATCAACATTTCACATCCGACAACGGAATACTTTTCACCAAAGATAAAAGTACACTTATCTGTTATCCTCGCAACAAGACAGACATCACGTCATACACTGTACCGGCAGAAACCGAACAGATAGAAGGTTGGGCATTCTACGGTTGCCACACACTTACGGACATAAAACTGCCGGAGAACATATCAACCATTGCAGACCGCACATTCATGTACTGCATAGGTCTGAAAAACATAAACATCCCAAGAGAAGTCACAAACATCGGCAGCGAAGCTTTCAAAAGATGTATAAGTCTTGAGCAGATAAAATTGCCGAACAAAGTCGCTACCATAGGAAACGAGGCATTCTGCACGTGTTCGAAAATAAGCACGATAGAATTCCCTGCCAGCATCGTTTCGATAGGCGACTATGCATTCAGCGGCACATACCTGACATCAATATATTGCAATGCCACCGTGCCTCCAATGATTACGTCATACACATTCGAGAATACCGACCCGAACATTCCTATATACGTTCCGTTCGACTACATCAGCGACTACGAAATGGCTATCGGATGGTCCAGTTTCATGAACTATCAGGAAATACCGGCATCGATACAGTCAACTGAAATGTCAGAAGGCATCAGCTTTGACGGAAGCAGGATAATAAATCCAGAGAAAGCAATAATCAGCATATTCGATATGAGCGGACGCATGGTCTACAAAGGCAAGGATTCAGAAATGTCCATGCCGTCGGGCACATACATATTGAATACAGCCAAAGGCTATACCTGCAAAGTAACATTCTGAATCAGATAAGTCCACCTTCGAACCAACACAGTTATATCACACAAAAGAAGCTGTACCGTAAATGCGCGATGCAGCTTTTTATTTTCAACATTGCAAAACTCCATATATTGCTACAACAGATTATGCCGACCGTAACAACAACATCTGCCATCAAGATTAACAAAACAACGCAACCATTATTAGAACAGATAAAAGTTCCTCTTAACTCAGACAAGAACGTCGGAGTACGTAAAGTATGAAACTGCTGAACGAAAAACAAGACGGGCGCGAAAAATGAACGGTGCGGGCGCTCACAAGCAAAATTTCGAGGGCTAGGAAATTTTGCCGCGAGCGCCCGGAAAAATTGCGATACATGCGACATTGCAGACTCACAATCGGAGAAAAGCGTATAAACCTGAACGATGCAAAAATCACCCAAGGAAACAGCAAGACCATCAGATTAAAGTAAAACAGCAGAAATAAACAACATCAAACAATACAAAAGCGGAAGCTGCAGACTTTAAAAGTCCAGCGCTTCCGCTTTTTCCTATTATGCCTTATTATCAGGCAACCATTATGGTTTCCGTGACTGTATTATCCTCTCTTATAGACTCATAAAAATGTGTCAAAGAAGAATATACGTATGCTGACACTGGATATATACCTATAAACAAGGCTAGGATGCCGACGATATACCATCCAATGAAAGAAAGACCGAAAAGGAAAAGATGTACCTTACGACCTTTCATCATCCTGCAGCTCATACGCATAACTTCAGTTGCCGACTTGTCTGGATTGTCGTATGCGATGAATGGAATCATGGCAAATGCACATGACAAAATAATTGCATAAACTAATCCTGCAACATATACACATACGCCTAATGCAATAAGTACATAGGACAGAGTCATGTCGATGTCGTTCAGAAAACTTACCGGTGAACTCAAAATCAATCCTACGACCAATGCTACAAGCACACATGCAGTTATACAGATGTCAGGGAGCAACATTGTACCGACAACGTGCAGATAGCGCTTCTTTGCAGACAATAAGTCAGAGAAATCAAATCGTCCCTTACGTACCATGTTCAGAAATGACGCAGCCAAACCATATTTAATTGGCTCAGAAACGAAAACAAGCCACAACAGACACAATACGGACAGTCCTATAACTGCCATAGCAATAAATATGGCAGCCCCAATTGCTGCACTGGAACCTCCACTCAACGCCGTCATAAACGATGTAAACATGTTTAGGATCAGGTTAGGAGCAGAAGTTATTATTCCGACAACCAATATTGCGACGGAAGTTTCCGCCCACTTGCCACGCAGACTTTCGCGCCCGCGTCGTGACAATTCTGAAATGGAAAGCATAAGATCTAAGATTTTAAGGCGATTTATTCAATCACAACTGTAGTCCAATTATGTACATCCGGTTCTATGCCGTACTGTATGTTGCGAAGCTTGTTGTAAAGCATTGTGCTCACAGGTCCCGGCTTTCCGTCCTTTGAGAATACATACGATTTCTTTCCTTCAAGGTCATCGATACGCTCTATAGGACTGATTACAGCAGCGGTACCGCATGCTCCGGCCTCCTCGAATGTTGCCAGCTCTTCCTCTGGAATTGGTCTGCGCTCCACCTTCATGCCCATGTCTTCAGCAAGCTGCATGAGACTCTTATTGGTTATTGAAGGCAAAATAGAAGTTGACTTCGGTGTAACGTATGTATTGTTCTTTATACCGAAGAAATTGGCAGCTCCACACTCGTCCATATATTTCTTTTCCTTGGCATCGAGATAAAACTCGCAGCTGTAGCCGAGATCATGTGCCATCTTGTTTGCACGCAGACTGGCCGCATAGTTACCGCCGACCTTGTAGATACCAGTACCAAGAGGAGCTGCACGGTCGAACTCTCGGATGATGACATAAGGATTTGTTGCAAATCCGCCCTTGAAATATGGTCCTACAGGAGTAACGAAAATAAGGAACAGATATTCAGAAGAAGGATGTACTCCCACCTGTGCTGATGTTCCGACGAGAAGCGGACGGATATACAATGTGGCACCACTTTCATAAGGTGGAATGAAACGGCTGTTTAGTCTGACAGCCATCGTTACCATTTTTTCGAACAATTCTGTAGAAACTTCAGGCATTAGGATACCGCGACATGTGCTCTGCAGACGCGCAGCATTCTCGTCCATACGGAACACACGCACCTTGCCGTCAGGACAACGATATGCCTTGAGACCTTCGAAAGCCTCCTGACCGTAGTGCAGGCATGTTGCAGCCATGTGCATAGGTATGGTTTCCTCGGAGCAGATTTCTATTTCACCCCACTTGCCGTCACGATAATAACAACGTACGTTGTAGTCAGTCTTGTGATATCCGAATCCAAGACTAGTCCAATCCATTTCACTCATGTTCGTATATTTTTTATTAATGTTTTACATAATTACCTAACAAAAGTACACATATTTTTCTCATTTGTACTGCTAATGATGGAAAAAGTAAGATTAATGTGTCATTTTTCTTCATCTTCCGCAAGAATTCTGTTCACCTCATCGTTTACGCCGGTGAGCCTTGCGCGACAAAAAGCAGTTAGTTTCTTAGCTTCCCTGAGATTCTCGGCAAGACTGTCTACATTCATCTTTCCATTCTCAATTCCGGAAATGATTTCTTCCAGTTTAGCCATAGCTTCCTCATAGGTAAGCTGTATTTCTTCAGATGCTTTTTTATCTGTTTTCTTCATATATCTTATATTAATTGTTCATCGTTGATAATTATCTTCAGCTATAAGTCGTCGGATATTTTGCTGTCTGCATCAATATTTCTGATCTCCGACTCTACTGTTCCTGACGCAAGCACCGTCGTAATGACCTGGCCTGGGCGAAGTCCGGAAGCACTGCGGACAGCATGTCCGTCGACAAGTGTAATGCTGTAGCCTAAACGCAGCAAACGCTCAGGACTGGCATCGGATATTTTCTGTTCGGCGAGCTGAAGTTTGTGGTCTTCTGCATCAAGCATTCTGCCTGTTGCCTGTTTCAATCTTGGTGCAACTGCAGTCAATACAGCCTCAGCAGAAGCCAGAGTCTGAACAGAGGAACGTACTATGCGCTGAGCCAGACGCTCCAGCCGTGCTTTTTCGCGTGTATAAAAAAGATTGCACAATGGGGCGATCGGCGAAATAAGTGCGCGCAATCTTTCATTTTCATACTTCATCCTTGCAGAAACGGTGACAGCCAATTTGTCGGACAATGAAGTCAGAAGATTCAACTCGGTTTCCTGAATATGTATTATAAATTCTGCGGCCGCCGTAGGTGTCTTTACTCTTGTATTGGCAATGAGGTCAATGACAGTATCGTCACGCTCGTGTCCAATACCTGTTATAACAGGCAAGGGGAATTGTGCCACATTCTCGGCAAGGTTCAAACTGTCGAATGCCGTAAGGTCGGATGCGGCTCCACCACCACGCAAGATTACAACCACATCCCATGGCATAGGGTCAAGTGCCACAGCATTGAGTGCAGAAATGATGCTGTCCTCAACAGCTGCACCTTGCATAGAAGCTTCGAAAAGCTTTATTTCGTAAGCCTCCGGACATGGAGCATTCCGTATCTGAGACATAAAATCACCGTAACCGGCTGCTGTTGAACTGGAAATAACTGCAATGCGCCGAATGACACGCGGAACTGGCAATTCCTTATTCATCGTCAATATGCCTTCTTCCTCCAGCTGTTTCAGTATAGCTCTTCGCTTACGTGCAATGTCGCCCAACGTATAAGAAGGGTCAATATCGAGCACATTGAGTGAATAACCGTAGAGTTCATGGAACTGCACCTGAACCTGCACCAGCACATTCATACCAGACGACAACGATTGTCCGGAAATACGCATAAAGGCCTCGCGCAGCATCAGCCAGCGCAAAGCCCATATCTGTCCTCTGGCCTTAGCAATAAGGCCATCGCCTGAAGGACTTTTCTGTACAAATTCCAAATAACAGTGACCGCGATTCTGCCTCACTTCACTCAGTTCGGCACGAACCCAATAAAGACGGGTGAAGCTTGAGTCAATCAGCGAACGAACCATATTGTTGAGTTCGTACAACGTCATGCCTGCAGAATCACCGGCATAAGAATCAACAGAAAAATCCGAATCAAACATAATACATACTATTATTCTTTCAAATAACACCTATTATATACACAACAGGTGAAAATCATTCAGCTTCTGTAACGCCCAAACGATAAGCCCGACCGAAGTCCGGAACACCATATCCAAATACATTATCAGGACAATCGGCACGATCGCCGCTGCGACGTACAAGCTCCATTATCTCATACGCATCAAGATCGGGGAAAGCCTGCCAAAGACATGCAACCATTCCGGCAAGTATAGGAGAAGAGAATGAAGTTCCGTTTGCATGGCCGATCTGACCTCTTATATCAAGAACTGTCGAAAACACTCCCATAGCGGCAACATCAGGCTTCACGCGACCGTCGGCCGAATAGCCCAAAGAAGAGAACATGGCATTGCCACCATTGCGGTCTACTGCACCAACAGCGAGAATGTCGTGAGCATCGGCAGGACAACCGATACGTTTCCATATGCCCCAGCCTTCGTTGCCGGCACTGTTGCACAATATCATGCCCTTCGATGCTACCATTGATGCAGTGCGCGATATCAGGCGTGTAAGACCGTCCTGCTCCCGATATTCAATATTGTCTGCATTATTGTCGAACTTGGTATAGCCCAAAGATGAATTTACTACATCAGCTCCTACACTGTCGGCAAACTCCATTGCTGCTGCCCAATAGTCCTCCTCGACCATCTGCTCCGTATCACCGTCTTCGCTGCGCAAAAGCCAGAATGAAGCACCTGGAGCCGTACCCACCATCTTGCCGGGTTTATTTGTACCGATACATGAAAGAACCATCATGCCGTGACTGTTTTCCGCATAAATATCGCTATTGGGATTTACAAAATCATGAGTGCCGAGAATGCGTACATTGTCGAGCATCGGAATTACGTCTGCATTATAAAATCCACCATCAATGATGGCAATAGTCATTCCTTCACCACGGAATCCGCGTTCATGAAGAGCCAATCCGTTAATCTGTTCGATCTGGCGCTGTGCAGAACCATAGTTATATTCAGAAACGACGGTATCATTGACAATCAGTGAACGTCTGTCTGTTGTATCTACAACAGCAGGAGATGTATAAACTGCAACTCTACGCACACCTTCAACAAAAGGCAGACTGCTTACAGCATTCATCTTTAGAGTGTCGGTACACTGAACAAGAACAGTGTTGTTCCATTTGCTTGTGCACAAAATCTTGACTCCCGATTCAGAAATAGACTTGAGATATGTTTCGCTCACAGGCAAATCGGTTTCGTCAATTCTGATGCCCTGACGCTTACGACGCTGTATGGCTTTCTCGGAAAGGAACTCTTCCGGGCGGGAAGTCTTGTAGGCAGACATTTTCTTGTCAGCCAAAGAAACACGATATTTATAATAAGGAGTAAAACTGCAGCTGTCGCCAGCCATTGCCGACAACGAAACGGCAAAAGCGAACAATAAAAGAAATCTCTTCATAAACTTTATCTTTTGTTTTGTATAACGTTTGTCATAGTGATTTTAAGTCTCCGGCAGTAATAAAAAAACATCCGCTAAATTCTAGGACGTCTGCCGGTCAACAAATGTACAAAATTATCGTAAGAAGCCTCAAGATAACTGTGTTCATAAGGCTTAAGTTTTAAAGTCAACGGGATTTTTACGTCATCGAGTCCGAAATATTGTGACACGATACTGGCCATATTGCATGAAAGATCGTCCTTTTTCTTCAGGAGCGCCATGCAGCAACGCAAAGCAAGACCACGGTCACCCGAATGGCGAAGTGCAAGAAAAAGCATGTAATATGCAAGCGGCGATGTAATCTTAATCAAGTGCACCACCCTACTTTTCTCATCATCTACAGCAAACAGCCTGAACACTTCTTCCATCTGCTCTATGCTTACAAGCATTGGGAGCAACATATCCATGACCTTGCGCGATGCAGTCGGAGATATCTGATCAAGAAACGCGGCAACAGCATGCGCATCGTCTGAAGAAAAATCAAGACTTCCTGATTTGACTATCGCAGATGCACCAAGTATACATGTAATGAAAGCCTGGTGTCTATACTTAAGCAGATGCAGATATGCCTGCCAGAAAGCAGAGCCGTCAAGTTCCGGCATGATACTTTCGCGCACAACAGATTCGGCACGGCGGAAATCAGAATTCGACATCTTGCCGAACAACTGATAAAGGCCGTCCCAATCGCTGTTAACTATTTTAGCCCTCAACACATCAACCGAAATCATATAGCAGCAATAGTATTTATCTTGTCAAAGAGAATTTCATACTGAATCCGAAATCAATAGTTGTAGTCGGATAAGAGTTGGCAGAAACGAGCGGAACGTTATGCTGCCAATCAAAATATCCGCTGACAGTTATCAAGCGGCTCAAAGTATAATCGGCTGTCACGGCAAGCTTATAAGCTGTACTTCCGCTTGTGGCTGTCGTAATGCATGTCTGGATATTTCTGTTCAGAGCATTCTGCATTCTGTATGAAAAATCACATCTGAGATTAAGATCGTGTGTAGTGCCGGCTGTAGTGCCGCCTTTACCATCACTTCTGCGACGCGCCTTCTTGCCAGCACCTATACGCAGATTGGTTATCTTATATCCCCAGCCTACAACAATATCATCCGAATAACTTTCAGTAAGCGCAACAGAAGTCATACTGAGATTCAATACTCTTGTCTTCTTGAATTCCAATTTAGCCGTCATGCTGTTGTTGAAAGTCATGTCAACACCAATCAGAGGAGAGAATGACTCATTGATGGAAACTGTACTTACATTGTACATACTGCTCGGTATCGGATTTCCTGTTGTCACATCCGAGATAAAGCCCAAATCGCCCATGTATGCCATATAGTTCGTGTAAGAGTTGTATGCTCCGACTGAATATATGCTCTTGTACTGGTGGTTTATATTGAAACTCTTGAAATTACGCTGGAACCACGGCAAACGAATAAGTCCGCTATATGTGACTTTCCAGTTAGGAAGCATCTTCAGAACTGAAGGGAAAATCGACAATGGGGTCTTTGACGCATTGGTTCCGCAGTAAGCAGAAAGGAATGCAGGCACCATAACATCTGCAGAATATTCAGACACAGAGCCGATCGACGGATCGTAAGGTTTTCCGGCATACTCACCTGCACCAGCAGGATAAACCGCATCAGAATACAAATTCTCAACCCTATCCCTTACAACCGAGATATTATCGAGGAATTTATTGAACGGTTTCGAATTATAATTGTTGTTGATATTTCCACTTCCGGAGAATGCAGTTCCAATAGAAATTACAGTCATAGAGAAACTTCCGCTCTGAGTCGTAGGCAAACCTTCATACATAAACTGTATGCTCTTTGAACGATTCACTGTACGGCTTGCATTGAGGTCGACCTTGAAATCTGTAAACGGCTCCAATGTCAGTTTCAACTGCAGGTCTTCAGATGCAGTAGTTGTAGCCGGAGTTGTTATACTTGAATCATTCTGTATAAGCCAACCACGACGCACTGCTTTCTCGATGTAGCTGTCGTCGATTGCACCAAAGGCAAAATCCAATCCAGGCGACATCAGACCTCCTATAGATTTCTGACCAAAGGCGTCACCGACTTCATTTCTAAAACCAGGAAGCGTCATTGCGTAGGTGTTGCGATAAGTAACGCTCGCATTCCTAACAAGCATCAGACCGCGAGCAACAACCTGTGCAGTCTTGTACCACTTCTGATCGTCAAGCTTAGGCTTTGCAACAACAGAGACACGCAATGCCATAGTATCGCGGTTCTTGATAGTTATCGTATTTGCATCAGTCTTCTTGAATTTCAGCTTATAGGATTTGCCGTTCTTGGTTGTAGCACGAACAATAATACGCTTTGTGTTCTGTCCATGCTTGAATACGACATCAGCCGTATCAGTCAACTGGATTTCTTTTGTCACACCTTTGTTCTTCTTGTTCTTAGAATCATCTGCAGCATTTTTCTTATCATCAGACTTATCGTTCTTATCTGTCTTGTTCTTTGTGGTCCTTCTGTTACGCGATGTAGTCCTCGAAGGTGTTGTCGAAGCAGCAAAACGTTTGTTCGTTTCCTCCAAGAACTTTACCTTATTATATAATTTCTCAAAATTGAGTTTTCCATTGATGTTATATGTACGCTGGCTGGTAACAGTATGTCCCAGGTTCGTACCGTTTTCCATCTCAACTCCGCGCGTCCATCCATAATTTGAGCTGTAGCTTCCATCCGCAGAAACCCAGTCAAAAATAGGAATCTTCTCAATAGGCACCTTGTAAGATGCAGAGAATGTGGAGTTATATGTCAATGGTCGTCCGAAAGACAACAAACTGCGTACGACAGAGTCTTTCCAGGCTTCATATTCGTCTGGATAGAGATTCTTGTTGACAACCGTGTAAGGTTCCTCAATTTCTGCATGAGTGGCCGAGGTCCAGTTCATCTTCAGAGATTTGAATATATCCCAGCGCAAAGACAACTCGCGGTTCCACAAGAACTGCTGTGAGAAATTAACAGGCAACTGTGTTCCTGCATCGATATCCCTTTCCTGCAATTCATAGTAATTGCGTGTGATATCAGATACAAAAGAAATGCTCTGAGGGAGCCAGTTGAGGTTCTGCGCCTTAATGATGTCAAGCCACTTAGACTTTCCTTTCAGCTTTTTGAAAGGCTCCCAAGTCTTGTACTTCGGAGAATAGTTATAAGTAAGGTTGGCACGCCAGTTCTCTTCCTTCTCATAAACAGTCGTCTCACCACTGTTGAACTTCTGACTATAAGAGTAGCTCAAAGCAAAATTGGCAGGGTCGTAAGGCATAGGCACACGACTCTGATAATTTGACTTCCAATTGCTGAGCGAGAAATTCTTATATTTAGTAATTCTCTCTGCAATACTGCTGAGTGAATCGCGCTCTGCATCCGATACACAATCATCAAGAGCATCCTTGAAATTCATATCGGTGTCAAACGGATTGTACTTAGGCGATATTTTCTGCCATGAATACGAATAGTAGAACGGCAATGTCATCATCCATTTTTCAGGGAAGAACTTGCCGAGTTCAAAACTGGTAGTAATGCTCCACTCATAGAGATTGTCGTTGCGGCGCTCTGACACACCTTCTTCCAGTCCACCGAATCCTGCAGTTTCGGTGTGTCCGGTAAGGTTCACAGAACCGAGATCTGAAAGCTGAACATTGAGATTACCCTGTGCAGCCCAACCGCCTTCATTATTGTACCCCTGCATTCGCAATTCATTTACCCACACTTCTACAGAACCTGTTTTACGTGAATTATTGCGGATACCAATCATCATGGTCTTCACCTCGCCGAGCGAAGGATTTCCTATCACACTTACCTTGTTCTGCGGTTTGTCCGGGTCGCACGAATAATAGAGCTGCGTGTATGAAGCTTCACCAGAAGCACGTGCCTTGTTGCGTTCCTTTTTCAAATCGGTAAACAAGCTGAAATCAATGTCAAGCATGTTTTCTTCAGGCCATACGGCATAGCATCCGGCACTGGTATATGTGTCGTAATGTCCTGGAGCTGTGAGCTTGAGAGGAATCTCATACTCATAATAGTTGCTCTTGTAGTCGGAACCCAATCGAATGAATACACTCATCTGGTCGTCTTCCAGAAGTTCATCTCCTTCAAGTGCATTTGCATGAACAAACATCTGCAGGTGCTTATACTGACGGAGGTCTACATTTGTGGTCTTATAAACTGCACGTGCATCGCCGGAAGAGAGATTCTCTACTGTAAGCGAAAGTGCCTGTTCATTGTTCTGGGTCAACTGAGGCTGGCTTGAATCAAGCACACGGCTTATGCCCGGAGGAAGAACGTAGTTGACAGGTTCCTTATCATTGTTTTCTTCAATGTTGACGGCCGATGTAACAAGAGTTCCGCTGTCGCTAGGCTTGTCGCCTGTATAAAGGGCACTTGTGTAGTTACGCCACTCACCACGAACAAGGTCCAACGAAGCAAAACGAAGTACAATAGGCTCTTCAAAATCTGTAAGATACATACGCATGAAGCGAATACTGCTGAAATCGCTTATATTGCCGACTTTAGACTCGTATTCCTCTACAGGTATTCGGAACAAATACCATGTGGCATCTTCCTTATTTCCATTTCGGAGCGTTACGCGCGTATCACGTTTATCTACAATGTAGTTACGGCCGATGACCATATCTTCAGGACGTATGCTGACCTTATACTGGAAGAAATTCTCGTACTCGTTCATTGTGTAGTCCTGATTTGCGTCCTCAACATCAGGAGTTGATTTATAGGCAGTACTGTAGCTTTCTCCCGATTCATTCGAATTAGGAGAGTTGCCTTCAACTCCATTTATATGCTTATATCTGTCAAGAATGGAAGTCTGTGCTGCATCAAAGTCAGAACCGCGGAAATAGTGATAATCGTCACCGGCAGGGTCTTCAAACAAAGAGTCATACACCTCAGGAGTAACCTTGCTCTGCATCTGTGCAAGGTAATCAGAATATATGCCATATGATCTTTCGTTCTGGCTTGACAATCCGTTGAGACCGACATCCTGCTTTTCGCGCGCTCCGCTCTCAGTGCTGAAAGAATATACAACGCTCTTCTCAGACGGTACGCGTCCCCAAACAGTTTCAGTGTATGTGGAAGCATCATTGACAGGAAGTCCGCTCTCATAAGATTTCTTTCCATCCTTAAGAACGTCTTCACTTACATCACCAAGATTTATATAGAAATCTCCGCCGTAAGCAGGATCATCCTTTGTGTAAATAAACGGATCAAGCATCCAGAACTCAATGTATTGCACATTGGCAGTCTCGAAGTCGCTGGTATCGAGCTTACGCATCATACCTCCCCATCTTTTCTTAGGGTCATTAAGGCGACCGTTCCTGTCAACGTCCGTGTCAAGGTTGTAAGGACCGCGTTCTGTTGGATAATAAGCAAGATTGAGAATGGTGAGTGTTGTACTCTCTCCGATATTTGTATCCTTGTTCGGATAAACTTCACGCTCATAAACTTCGCGCACATAGTGATTGGAAAGCTGGTCCAGATCATTTTTGATGTGGCTAGGAGTAAGAGAGGAATTTCGGCGTGTGAAAAGCGGGTCGATATTGTACCATGCAAGAAGGGCACGGTTATATCCGTAGCGCACATCATTGGTAAGAGTTCCGTATTGCAGATTTGAAGGTGTAGACGAGAGTACCCACTGAAGCGGTGAGCTAACGTCAATGCCGTTCTTTGTGCTTTCGAAATCATCAAGATAAGAGGCATTGCCCTGCACTCCACTGGCATTGCCAGCAACAAGCTGTGCAAACTCAGCAGAGAGGCTTATGCTCGACGGCTGGCTTACATCTATAAGAGGAATCTTATCTATGAGATTTGTCAACCACTGACTTTCTTGCTTCCAGTTGAGGTTGAGTCCCCACAACGTGTTGTTCAACGGTTCATCTCCCATTGCCACTTTCGAGGTCAAAGGCTTTTCGCCCAAATGCATCAGGGTACCTCCCATCTGGAAGTTCTTGTTGAAATCGTACGTCCAGTTGAAACCCAGCATGGTCTTACGCATGGTTGAATATTCGGACTGACTTTCCAAACTTACACTGACGTTTGTTCCAGCATCGATAATACTCTGGTTGATGATGGATACACGTCCCAAGCTGTAGTCTACCGTATAATCTGTGCCTTCCACAAGGGTTACACCTCCTGCTGTAACCACAACTGATCCCTGAGGAATATTCATGCTTCCAAGGTCTATTTCAGAACCAGAAGAAGCTTTATATTCACCGGTCAATATAAATTTGTTCTTTTCAGCAATCTGCTTTGCTGTTATCTTCGTCGAGTCGTACAATTCATCATAGCAATACTTGTCTGCTATAACATCATTTCCGATTTTCTGCCTCAACCAGTCGCCGAAAGGTTCTACAACCGGGAAGATTACACGTCCGGACTGAGCATCAATGGTATATCCGTCGATAAAGTCGAACTTTCCGTTAGGATTGGTTTTCTGATTATCATCCAACCTGTCGAGGTTCATCATCTTAAGCAATGTAGTAGACTTGAACTGCTCTTCAGGAAGATATGTGAGATACACACCTGTGGTGTCACTGAGATATTTGATGTCCATCTTGAACTTCTCCTTCTGCACGGAATATGCATTAAGAGAATAGACATTCTTCATCATAAGGTCCCAGTTTCCCATACGCGGTGAATTGGAAGTGTTCTTAAGCAACTTAACATAAAGTGCCTGATCGTTGTCCTTCATATCTGAAGAGAACTCACCGACCTGGTATGTCTGTCCGGCGTATGTATATTCGAAAGCCACAGCCAAGACCTGATTGGTCTGAAGAGTTGACTTGAGAGACACATAACCCAGGTACTGGTTAAGGGTATATTCAGACGAAGTCAACAGACGTGCATTCTCAACCTTTTCATAATCAATTCCACCACCGAGAATAGGATCGAGGACAGAACTTACCATATCAATATTTCTTGCATCAGGATAGCTATTGACTATCGTTGAATAAAGATTATTGGATGAGTTCTGCGGCTGCTGTGTGCCGGAAGGAGACCACATGCTGTTGCTGATGTGCTGGTTTTCTCCAAGGTCGACAAATCCGACAATGTCGCGTGTATTTTCTGTGGCACCTGAAGTATTAGTAACCCAGATTTCTATTCTGTTGATTGTTATACCAGAAGTAATATTAGGCAATGTTGAACATGCCTTATCGTATGTATCACGGAAATACTGAGATAGGAAGAAATGGCGGTTTTCATCGTAGTCATAGGCTTCTATCTCATACTGAGACAATTGCGAACCTCCCTGCGAAGATACAGTCTTGGAAGTCGATTCTTTCTGAGAAACGACTGCCTGGATATTCAATTTACCGAACTGCAGGTCGGTACGGAAACCGAACAGCGAAGAAGCACCTTTGATGAGAGACGAATTGGTAGGCATGGATATGTTACCTGCCTCAATAAGTTTCACAATCTCATCTTCCTTGCCTTCATACTGAAGCTTCATATTCTTACTGTCGAAGTCGAAAGTTGCATCAGTATTATAATTTATGTTGAAATTCATCTTATCACCGACTTTCGCGTTTACGCTGAGGTTTATCTTTTCATCAAAATCAAAACCTGCATTCTTACGGTTGCGTTCAGTCAATGAAGGATTGTCTGTATATTTGTAGTTATATCCAAACTTGATTTCGGCACTTCCCTGCGTGCGCAGCTGTACTCCTCCCGGACCGAAAATTTTCTCTGCAGGTCCGAGATCGAAGTGCATATTTGTGAAATCAAACTTATTTTCCCCCTTTGTAACAAACATGGAATCGTTGCGTTCCTTGAAATAGGCATTCATCGACTTACGTTCAGTCCATTTCAAGTATTCTTCAGGTGTCATCAAGTAAGGGGCACTTAGATAATTATCACCCAATTTAGTACCGACCTTGTACATACCGGTACTTTCGTCATAGTCGCCGGTCTGAAGCTTGAGATTCTCAGGGTCAGAAAGATCCAAGGCATTATCGACTACTTCGCCTCCTGTGGGATAATCAGTCTTTCTTACCGGATATCTGCTTTTTACGGTATCTGTCTGCAGGTCCGCGCTGTCGGCCTTCAAATCAGAAGCACTGCCACTCATATCCAACGACATGAGCACATTGTCGCTCATAGAAGCCAATGCGCTCACGCTGACCATAATCAGCACCAGATAAACTATATTTCGTAGAAAACGTTTCAAAACAATTCTTTATGTATAATATATTGGATCATTATTCCTTCATAACATCTTCAAAGCCATCTTGACGACTTCTTCAACCGGACTGTCGGGCTTTTCCTTCAGTATTGAACGGACAACTTTTGTTACAGGAGCTGGTGGGAATCCAAGCATCTTAAGCGCTTCGATAGCCTCATCGTGTACTTCAGAATGCACAATAGCCATCGCTGCATCAGCCGTTCCGGAAACAGGTACTCCCAATGAAGCAACTTTGTCCTTAAGTTCAACGATGACACGCTGGGCTGTTTTTACGCCCAAACCCTTGACAGTCTTAAGCATACGTTCATTGCCTGTCATAATGACATCGCACAATTCATTTAGCGAAAAGGCAGAAAGAATCGTACGCGCAGTGTTTCCTCCAATGCCCGAAACAGAGATGAGCATGGTGAACATTTCACGCTCTGCCTTTGATTCAAAACCATAAAGCACATACGAGTCTTCCCGTATAACTTCATAGACAAACAGGCGCACATTGCTCTTTCCCTGTATTGCCGTGTATGTATTAAGAGATATGTTAAGAAGATAACCTACACCCGAACATTCCACTACAGCCTGGGCCGGTGTAAGCTCATCCAATATTCCTCTGACGTATTCAATCATTCGACTTATTCTTTAAATATCCAATGCAGAAATATTTATCATTCCTATATATAGAATCCAATATATTTACAACGTGTTTTATTTTTCTTTATTGTATTTTCAAGCAAATTTTAACAGCCGGACTGCGACTTGGCATCAGATATCATAACAAATATAGAGGTGGCGGCAAAAGCCACCACCTTCTTTAGATAAAATCAATATACTAAAATATCATAAAAAGCCGTATCAGGCATTTTTCATATCATCGTCTATAAACTGGAGCAGTTTAGCAACGGCTTCGGAAGAAGGAATATTCTTTTCTACACATTCCTTACGTCTATACAGACTGACCTTGCCGACTCCTGCACCAACATATCCGTAATCGGCATCGGCCATCTCTCCTGGACCGTTTACAATGCAGCCCATTATTGCAATCTTCAGACCGCGCAAATGGGATGTTGCAGCCTTGATCTGTGCTATGGTTGCTTCAAGATCATACAGAGTACGTCCGCAACCAGGACAAGAGATGTATTCTGTCTTGGAAACTCTCAGACGACCAGCCTGCAAAATGCCGAATGCTGTGGAATCAATGACTTCATGAGGCAAGGTGCCGTGATTGAACAAATAGATACCATCGCACAAACCATCAAATATAAGCGCACCCATGTCTGCAGCAGATTCAATCTGGAAATCTTCGCTTTCGCCTTCGTTGAAAGAATAATGCTGGAAGAATATGACAGGATTGCATATATCGGCATCCATAAGCTCGTGTACCAATGCACGGTGCTCGCCCAAACGATTCTTATGATTGGTCTGACTTATGACAACGACTTCCGGGTGAAGACGAAGAACGGCTTTCATTTCATCCGAGAGCTGCATGTAATTCAAGAAAAGGAACTTGATTGAAGCACTGCACTGTGTCAAACCGACATTAAGCTTGATGAGGGCATTGCTCAATTCAACACGGTCCTTGTAATTTCTATATTCCATTTCCTCAGGTGACAAATCACCGCTTACAGGCTGTTCCTCTGGAAGAACAAGAGCAAAAGCAGGGAAAGTACCTTCTTCGCCGGTCCAAACATCGGCATCAACAATATAAGCGCAATCTTCCCTAACCTCTGGCAATTGTCTTGGCGAATAGATATAATCAGGCTTCAGCTCCGACTTGGAGTCGACCGATCTTCCGTCCATTCTATCGGAAATGACAACAGGAACATTGTCGCCTCCGATATTGCCTACTGCAAC
>ULWY01058881.1_pt1 | contig 21309 bp, 19 predicted proteins | sample 1960761 | NCBI WGS metagenome assembly ULWY01 (sample SAMEA4835824, study PRJEB28245) | human gut metagenome | biome: gut microbiome; material: fecal sample | place: Denmark | collected 2008 | reverse complement strand
AGGGAAAAAACAGACAGATAATGGGTTGGTCATCCTTCTGGTGACAGAAGAACGCTGCATCCAGTTTGTCACTGGTTACGGCCTGGAAGGGATTCTACCGGATGCCATCTGTAAACGCATCCAGAATCGCTTTATGAATACCCCTTTCAGTCAAGGCGACTGGGACAACGGTATGCTGGCCGGCATCCAGGCGATTGATTCCTATCTGAAGGATTATCAGGACGGAACTGAGCAACGGGCAGAAACAGATTCGATGGCAGACCTCTACCCTCTCCTTTTTGCAGCCCTGGTCATACTGCTTTTCTGTTTCTTCGCTTATCGTCGCATGCGGCGCAAAAGCCAATGTCCACATTGCAAAAAGCATACCTTGTATCGGAGTGACTCACGTCTCATTTCCAATGTCCATGGCATACGCCGGGAAGAAGTGGTCTATACCTGTTCAAACTGCGGTTATACGGTCGTACGTGAAGAAGAATCACGGGACGACCGTCACGACGGTTTCGGAGGTGGACGCGGAGGAGGTCCCATCATCTTTGGTGGGGGTCTGTTCGGAGGTCGCGGAGGTGGCGGCTTCAGCGGTGGCAGCTTTGGTGGCGGAAACTTTGGCGGAGGAGGAGCCGGCTCCAAATTCTAGAAACAATAAACAGCAACAATCCATACATCTAAAATAAAGAAATCTATGAAACGTATCATGAGACTAGCATTGATTCTTATCTGTGCACTGACACTGAGCAGCTGTGGGTACAACAGCATGGTTGAAAAAGAAGAAGCCGTGAATACCGCATGGAGCAATGTGGAGAACCAGTATCAACGTCGTGCAGATTTGATCCCTAACCTGGTGAATACAGTAAAAGGCTATGCCTCCCACGAACAGGAAACCTTGGAATCTGTCGTCAACGCACGCTCCAAGGCTACTCAGATTACCCTGAATGCCGACGAACTGACACCGGAAAAGCTGAAAGCCTATCAAGCAGCCCAAGGGGAAGTTGGCAGTGCACTCAGCCGTCTGCTTGCTGTTACCGAGAATTATCCGGAATTGAAAGCCAACGAGAATTTTCAAGAACTACAGGCTCAGCTGGAAGGTACAGAAAATCGCATCAGCGTAGAGCGCCGTAACTTCAACCAGGTAACTCAGGATTACAACACCTATATCCGTAAGTTCCCGAACAACCTGTTTGCCGGAATGTTCGGTTTTGACAAGAAGCCTTATTTTGAAGCAGAAGCCGGTAGTCAAAAAGCACCGGAAGTAAAATTTTAAATGAAACAACTGAACTAACAATATCCGATATGAGTAACCAACGTTATATGATGAGAGGCGTATCTGCGTCCAAAGAAGACGTGCACAACGCCATTAAGAACATTGACAAAGGTATTTATCCGAAAGCTTTCTGTAAAATTATACCAGATATCTTGGGCGGAGACCCTGAATATTGCAACATCATGCATGCTGACGGTGCCGGGACCAAATCATCCCTGGCCTACCTCTATTGGAAAGAGACCGGTGACCTGAGTGTATGGAAAGGCATTGCACAGGACGCCTTGATCATGAACATCGACGATTTACTCTGTGTGGGTGCAGTCGACAACATCCTGGTATCATCTACCATCGGACGCAACAAGCTATTGGTTCCGGGAGAAGTTATCTCAGCCATTATCAATGGCACGGATGAGCTGCTTGCCGAATTGCGTGAAATGGGTGTCGGTGTATACGCCACCGGAGGCGAAACGGCCGACGTCGGGGACCTGGTGCGCACCATCATTGTTGACAGTACGGTTACCTGCCGTATGAAACGGAGCGATGTCATCAATAATGCGAACATCCGTCCGGGTGATGTCATTGTAGGCCTGGCTTCCTACGGACAAGCCACCTATGAGAAAGAATACAACGGTGGCATGGGCAGTAACGGATTGACGTCGGCACGGCACGATGTCTTTGCCAAATACCTGGCAGAGAAATATCCGGAAAGCTATGACAAGGCTGTTCCTGAAGACCTCGTCTATTCAGGGAAGCTGCGCCTCACAGACCCGGTAGAGGGAAGTCCGCTCGATGCCGGGAAACTGGTACTTTCTCCCACCCGCACGTATGCACCGGTCGTAAAGAAGCTGTTGGATGCACTGCGTCCGGAGATTCATGGCATGGTACACTGCTCAGGTGGAGCACAAACCAAGGTGCTGCACTTCGTGGAAAATGTACGCGTCGTGAAAGATAACCTCTTCCCGGTACCTCCTTTGTTCAAGACCATCCAGGAGCAAAGCGGTACAGACTGGGCTGAAATGTATAAGGTCTTCAACATGGGACATCGTCTGGAGGTTTATCTTGCTCCGGAACACGCTGAAGAAGTCATTGCCATCAGCAAGAGCTTCAACATTGATGCACAAGTCATCGGACGCATCGAAGAAGGAAACGGTCAAACCGAATTGGTCATTAAGAGCGAATTCGGAGAGTTCAGATACTAACCAACGGATTCTCCGAAAAACAAGTTGATGGGGATATGGCCCGGGAACAGGCCAAACAAATCCTCATCAACTTAACGACTTGTAAACTCATAAATCCACCAACCTGCCTATGACTGATAACAACACTTTACTGGAAAAGTTAGATGGTTTAGTATCCCGCTTTGAGGAGGTCTCTACCTTGATCACAGACCCGTCTGTAATCGCGGATCAGAAACGCTATGTGAAGCTTACAAAGGAATACAAGGAACTGGGCGATCTGATGAAAGTGCGTAAAGACTATGTGCAATGTTTGAACACCCTGGACGAAGCCAAGCAGCTCCTGCTCACTGAGGATGACCCGGAGATGAAAGAGATGGCGCGTGAGGAAGCGTCCGCATGCGAAACCCGCATCCCCCAATTGGAAGAGGAAATCAAACTTCTGCTGATTCCTGCCGACCCGCAAGACGACCGCAATGCCATCCTGGAAATACGTGGTGGCACAGGAGGCGACGAAGCAGCAATCTTTGCCGGAGACCTCTTCCGCATGTATGCCAAGTATTGTGAACGAAAAGGATGGAAGATGGAGATATCCAGCTTCACGGAGGGTTCTGCCGGTGGCTACAAGGAGATTATCTGTTCCATCTCGGGAGAGAAGGTCTATGGCACACTGAAGTATGAGTCGGGAGTTCACCGTGTACAACGGGTACCGGCTACAGAAACACAGGGACGCGTACATACATCGGCTGCTTCCGTGGCAGTGTTGCCCGAAGCCGAACCTTTTGACGTGGAAATCAACGAAGGGGAAATCAAATGGGATACTTTCCGCAGTGGCGGTGCCGGCGGACAGAATGTGAACAAGGTGGAGTCGGGCGTACGCCTCCGCTATAACTGGAAAAATCCCAATACGGGTGTGGTGGAAGAAATCCTGATTGAATGTACGGAAACGCGTGACCAACCTAAAAATAAGGAGCGGGCACTGGCTCGTCTGCGCACATTCATCTACGACCGCGAACACCAAAAGTACATTGATGACATCGCGTCCAAACGCAAGACCATGGTATCGACGGGCGACCGCTCTGCCAAGATACGTACCTACAACTATCCGCAAGGGCGTATTACCGACCATCGCATCAACTATACCATCTACAACCTCGCGGCTTTCATGGATGGCGACATACAAGACTGCATCGACCACCTGATTGTGGCAGAAAATGCGGAACGCCTGAAAGAGAGCGAGCTCTAACCCAGTCTTTAATCTACCCTTACCCCTCACCATGAGACTGTTTACATTCCTTTCGCACAACCTGGGAGATGCTTTTCGCAACTGTGTCACGCGTTTCCCGATCACGGTATGCTTTGCCTTGGCACTGACAGCATACCTGTGCCATCTTGTAGCCACAGAAGCCTGGATGACAGATGACCGGCTGGTTTTCATCTTGGGCTATTATCTGTCCGTAGGGACTCTCCTTTCACTCAGCCTTCATCTATGGGGAGAGGAGGTCCGTCGCACGGCGGTCCGTTATGGAGTGTTTGTTGCGATGCAGCTCTTATTGGTGGCGGATGCTTTCTTCCTCTATTACAAGGCGCATGAGGCAAACTCCATTGACATCGGCATCGCCCATGCTGCCGGTGTGTTGGCTATCGGCATATCCGTCTTCTTCCTGCCGTTCTTCCGGGAGAAGGACGATATTCTCTCCTGGAATTTTGCACAGAACGCCATCGGCACACTTGCCGTGTCTTTGGTCGTGGGTATCCTCATGAGTGCAGGACTCTGCCTGCTCACCCTCTCCCTGCAGCAACTTTTCGGAGTGGAAGTCAGCCGGAAGAGTTATCTATACATCTTGATTGTCGGTCTGGAACTACTGCCGATACTCCTCTTTTTAGGACAGCTTCCGCGAGGGGAACAAAAACACGACCGTACGCCCTACCCGACTGCATTTCTGAAAGGCACAATCTATTATTTGTTTCTTCCGCTAGCCGGTGCCTACCTGCTCGTCCTATATGTCTATGCCTGTACGATTCTATTCCGCTGGGAACTGCCTGACGGATGGGTTTCGTGGCTTGTAGTGACACTGATGGCTGGCTGCATCGCCATCGAATTCAGCCTTTACCCGATGCGACTGAAAGAGAACCGGCGGAAGGACCATCTGATTGCCCTCCTGCTGCCGGCACTGGTACTGCCTCTGTTGCTGTTGATGACTATCGGCATCATCCGCCGTTTCAACGATTATGGCATCACGCTCAACCGCCTCTATCTCGTCACCCTCAATGCCTGGTTCTATCTCGTCTGCATCGGGTTGATAGTGACTCGCGCCCGACGCATCAGCTGGATTCCCATATCCTTCTCCGTCATCTTTTTGCTGACGTCCGTATTGCCGGTCAACTATGCAGGCATCACCCGGTACACCCTGCATAAGGACATCCGGGACGCCATGCAACACAGTGGAGCAAACAAGCTACCCCTCAACCAAGAAGAATATGATGAATGGGTACAGACCTTACCTTCCTCCGAACGGGGGCTGGTCAACGCAAAGCTAAAATACCTCATTGACTGGTTCGGACAAAGCAGCGTGGATGACCTGGTCCAGCACAAGGTCTATCCGAAAATGATTCAGATAGAAGGTATGGACCTGTCCGCCTCCGACAAACGGGATTTGATGAGCTACTACTCGAAAAGCGACACACACAATGTACCATCCGGCTATCGTCTCTGCACCCCGACGGAAGGCAAACCTGCAGAGGAGCAAGGTACGACCGGAGTGCTGACGGTCACATTGCATCATCCTGACGACACTGTCAACATTCCGCTGGAGACACTGCGTCGTGTCAACCGTAACGAAAGCGCCATGCCGGTCTCTTTCAGGACGCAGCGAGGCAACGTCTTTGTCCTGACAACCTTCCAGCTCTATCTGACAGACGGAAAGCCGGAAAAGGGCAATTGCAACTTCAAAGGCTATCTCTACCATAACGAATAAACACTTATCAAAATGAACAAGCAAGAATTATTTGAGAACATCAAGCGCAAACAGTCATTCCTCTGTGTGGGCTTGGACACTGACATCAAGAAGATTCCTGAACACCTGTTGCAGGAAGAAGACCCGATCTTCGCTTTCAACAAAGCGATCATTGACGCCACGGCTCCCTATTGCATCGCCTACAAACCCAATCTGGCTTTCTATGAATGTCTGGGCGTAAAAGGATGGATTGCCTTTGAGAAGACCATCCAATATATCAAGCAGCAGTATCCCGACCAGTTCATCATAGCAGATGCCAAGCGGGGCGACATCGGCAACACATCGACCATGTATGCCAGCTCTTTCTTTGACGAGCTGGATATCGATTCCGTCACTGTGGCTCCTTACATGGGCGAAGACAGTGTCAGCCCTTTCCTTGCCTACAAAGGGAAATGGGTCATCCTGTTGGCTCTGACTTCCAACAAGGGCTCACACGACTTTCAGCTGACAGCTGATGCCAACGGGGAACGTCTCTTTGAGAAGGTGCTTCGCGTTTCCCAACAATGGGGCAATGATGAAAACATGATGTATGTAGTCGGTGCGACACAAGGCCGCATGTTCGAGGATATCCGCCGTGTAGCTCCCAACCACTTCCTGCTTGTTCCCGGCATCGGTGCACAAGGAGGCTCTTTGGAGGAAGTCTGCCGCTACGGCATGAACAGTACCTGCGGTCTCATCGTCAACTCCAGCAGAGCCATTATCTATGCCGACAAGACAGAGAACTTTGCCCGGGTGGCAGCAGAGAAGGCACATGAAGTACAACAGCAGATGGCTGAACAACTGAAACAAATCCTATAAGTCTCCTCAAAAGGACTTATCCAACCATACCCAAGGCTTCCGGGGAATGAAAGGGACAAAAGCTGACAAGCAAAAGTCTACTTCATTCCCCGTCCTCTTTTCTACATGCCGGACATGTCCCATGCTCATACCTTTATCCCAAATCAGTCTTTAGACTTTAGGATTGGAGGCTGTTACGGCTCTCAGAAATTATCTTTTTAATAGCATCTGCTGCCCGTTTACGGCTAAAAAACCGTACAAAAGTCTGCCGAAACGACGGTAATACGAAAAAAAATTGCGTAATTTGCAAGCTAATGAAGAGCTGATTGTCTACACAATCCTTTTCATTTGAACACATAAGAAACAACAATAAAGATATAAAAGACTAGCTTATGGAATTCTCAGCAAAGCAAATTGCAGAATTTATTCACGGAGTCATCGTCGGAGACGAAAATGCCACAGTTCATACCTTCGCCAAGATTGAAGAAGGGGTGCCCGGGGCCATCTCTTTCCTCTCCAACCCCAAATACACCCACTACATTTATGAAACCAAGTCGACCATCGTCCTGGTCAACAAAGACTTTGAACCCGAAAGACCCGTCAACGCTACACTCATAAAAGTAGACAATGCCTACGAGAGTGTCGCCAAACTGCTCACTTTGTATGAGATGAGTAAACCGAAGAAGACTGGCATCCACCCGTTGGCCTGCATCGACCCGACAGCAAAAATCGGGAAGGACGTCTATATCGATGCCTTTGCCTATGTCGGCGCCAATGCCGTCATCGGTGACGGGGTAGCTCTCCATCCACATGCGACCGTATGTGAGAACGCTGTCATCGGCGAAAACAGCATCCTTTATCCGAATGTCACCGTATACCATGACTGCCGCGTCGGCAAACGGTGCATCCTTCATGCCGGAAGTGTGGTAGGCGCCGACGGATTTGGTTTTGCACCCTCGCCTGAAGGCTACGAGAAGATTCCTCAAATCGGTATCGCCATGCTGGAGGATGATGTGGAAATCGGCGCCAATACGTGCGTGGACCGTGCCACCATGGGAGCAACCATCGTACACAAGGGAGTCAAGCTGGACAACCTGATCCAGATAGCCCACAATGTGGAAGTGGGAAGCCACACCGTGATGGCATCCCAAGTCGGTATCGCAGGCTCTACCAAGGTGGGCGAATGGTGCATGTTCGGCGGGCAAGTCGGACTGGCAGGACACATCCGCGTGGGCAACCACGTGAATATCGGTGCACAGTCGGGCATTCCCGGCACCGTGAAAGGTGACAACCTCACCATCATGGGTAGCCCCGCCATCGATGCCAAGCAATTCTTCAAGAGTTCGGTCATCTATAAAAAACTCCCCGACATGTATCAGACACTGAACCGAATGGAGAAGGAAATTGAAGAACTGAAGAAACAATTAAACAAATAAGCATAGACCCATGTTGAAACAGAAAACACTTAAAGGCAGCTTCTCCCTCTGCGGAAAAGGACTGCACACCGGTCTGAACCTGACAGTGACATTCAATCCTGCGCCGGACAATCATGGCTATAAAATCCAACGCATCGATGTGGAGGGACAACCCATCATCGATGCTGTCGCAGAAAATGTGACTGAAACGACACGAGGCACCGTACTCTCCAAAAACGGAGTAAAGGTCAGCACCGTTGAACATGGATTGGCGGCCCTTTATGCTGCCGGCATAGACAACTGCCTCATCCAGGTTAACGGACCCGAATTCCCCATCCTCGACGGTAGTGCCAAGACCTATGTGGAAAACATTGAACGTGTCGGTATCGAAGAGCAGAATGCCGTAAAGGATTACTATATCATCAAATCCAAAATCGAGTACAAGGATGAGGCCACCGGGTCGTCCATCATCGTCCTGCCGGATGAGAACTTCAGCGTGAACGTCCTGATTTCCTACGACTCACAAATCCTGTCGAACCAGTTTGCCACACTGGACAACATGAGCGACTTCCCCAAGGAGATTGCTTCCAGCCGTACCTTCGTGTTCGTCCGCGAAATACAGCCGCTGCTTGCTGCAGGACTTATCAAGGGAGGCGACCTCGACAATGCCATCGTCATCTACGAACGGCAAATGCCTCAAGAACAGTTTGACAAGCTCGCCGATATCATGAAGGTGGAACACCACGACGCCACCAAGGTGGGCTACCTGAACAACAAACCGCTCGTATGGCCGAATGAACCGGCACGCCACAAGCTGCTCGACATCATCGGAGACCTCGCACTCATCGGCAAACCCATCAAGGGACGCATCATCGCAACCCGTCCCGGACACACCGTCAACAACAAATTCGCCCGTCTGCTCCGCAAGGAAATCAAACAGCACGACATCCAGGCACCGGTCTACAACTGCAACGAGACCCCCATCATGGATGTGAACCGCATCCGCGAACTTCTTCCCCACCGCTACCCATTCCAACTGGTCGATAAGGTGATTGCCATCGGCGCCAACTACATCGTCGGTGTGAAGAACATCACAGCCAACGAGCCTTTCTTCGTCGGTCACTTCCCCCAGGAACCGGTCATGCCGGGAGTACTCCAAATCGAGGCGATGGCACAGGTCGGCGGTCTGCTGGTACTGAACTCAGTGGATGAGCCGGAACGCTATTCGACTTACTTCCTGAAAATCGACAACGTGAAATTCCGCCAGAAGGTCGTTCCCGGTGACACCCTGCTGTTCCGGGTAGAACTGCTCGCCCCCATCCGCCGTGGCATCTCGACCATGAAAGGTTATGCTTTCGTCGGAGAGAAGGTGGTCTGCGAGGCTGAATTTATGGCACAAATCGTAAAGAACAAGTAACACACAGGCACCCCAACGTGCCTGATTCCTCATATTTATCAGTATACATTTTATGATAAGTCCATTAGCATACATTCATCCTGAAGCAAAGATTGGTGAGAATGTGGAAATCGGTCCATTCGTTTTCATCGACAAGAACGTGGTGATCGGCGACAACAACGTCATCATGTCCAATGCCAACATTCTCTATGGTGCACGCATCGGCAACGGGAACCGCATCTTCCCGGGAGCCGTGATCGGCGCCATTCCTCAAGACCTGAAGTTCCGTGGCGAAGAGACCACAGCCGAAATCGGCGACAACAACACCATCCGTGAGAATGTGACCATCAACCGCGGAACGGCAGCCAAAGGACGTACCATCGTCGGTAGCAACAACCTCCTGATGGAAGGTGTACACGTGGCACACGACGCCCATGTGGGCAACGGCTGCATCATCGGCAACTCCACCAAGATGGCGGGAGAAATCATCATCGACGACAACGCCATCATCAGTGCCGCCGTCCTGATGCACCAGTTCTGCCGTGTAGGTGGCTACACCATGGTGCAGGGTGGTTCCCGCTTCAGCAAGGACATTCCCCCGTTCATCATTGCCGGACGCGAGCCCATCACGTATGCCGGTATCAACATCGTCGGACTCCGCCGCCGCGGCTTCTCCAACGAACTGATTGAGAACATACACAATGCCTACCGCATCATCTACCAGAGCGGACTGAATGTAACCGACGCTTTGGCAAAAGTGGAGACAGAAGTGCCGATGAGCAAAGAGATTGAATACATCATCTCGTTCATCAAAGAATCACAACGAGGTATAATCAGATAAGCCCAACTCAGCCACTCGGGTTATCCCGGGCAGGCAACTAAAAACTATTCATCATGATTTACAGATTTACCATTGTCTCCGACGAGGTGGATGATTTCGTCAGAGAAATCAAGATAGACTCCGATGCCACGTTCCTTGACTTCCACAAAGCCATCCTGGCATCGTGTGGCTACAAAGACGACCAGATGACCTCCTTCTTCATTTGCGATGAAGACTGGGAGAAGGAAAAAGAGGTGACTCTCGAAGATATGGGAACCAGCTCTGACGAGGATGCCTGGATCATGAAAGACACCCGCCTGAGCGACTTGGTGGAGGAAGAGAAGCAACGCCTGCTCTACGTGTTCGACCCGCTGACGGACCGTGTCTTCTTCATCGAACTGAGCGAGGTCCTTCCGGGCAAGAGCCTGGACAAGCCGGTCTGCTCGCGCAAGCATGGCACCGCCCCCAAGCAGTCGGTCGACTTTGATGAAATGGCAAAGAACAATGCCTCCAACTCACTGGACCTCGACGAGAACTTCTACGGCGACCAGTCGTTCGACCCGGAAGAATTCGACCCCGACGGGTTCGAGATGGACGGCGGAAACAGCAACGACTACGACCGCTACTGATGCCGACGGCTGCCCTCACGCCGACACCGTGAGAGAGCGCGCAACCCCGGTCCAACACCTAGAGGCACAAAAGCACAGAGAGCCTTTCCCGGAAAGCCATCCTCCCTGTGTCTTTGTGCCTCTCTTGCAATCACCCTGACGACAACACCCTTTTTATCAGACACAGACTTCATGAAACACCTCATCGTCCTCATTGGACCCACCGGCGTAGGCAAAACCGAACTCAGCCTCTCTATCGCTGAACGCTACCACTCCCCCATCCTGTCGTGCGACTCCAGACAGCTCTATGCCGACCTGAAGATTGGTACGGCAGCCCCTACGCCCGAACAGCTGGCGAGGGTAAGGCATTATTTCATCGGGACGCTGCAACTGACGGATTACTACAGTGCCGCCCAGTATGAAGCCGACGCGATGCAACTCATGGCGGAGCTGTTCCAACAGCACGACGTGTTGCTCATGACCGGAGGCTCCATGATGTACGTAGATGCCGTATGCAAGGGAATCGATGACATCCCGACGGTGGATGCGGAGACACGCGCCCAGGTCATGGAGCACTACGCCGAGGTCGGGCTGGAGGGACTCTGCGGCGAACTGAAACTGCTCGACCCGGAATATTATGCCATCGTGGACCTGAAGAACCCCAAGCGGGTCATCCATGCGCTGGAAATCTGTTACATGACCGGACGCACCTACACCTCCTACCGGACGCAAGGCATCAAGCAACGCCCCTTCCGCATGATAAAAATCGGATTGCGGCGCGAGCGCGAGGAGCTGTATGACCGCATCAACCGCAGGGTCGACCAGATGATAGCCGACGGACTGGTGGAGGAAGCCCGCCGGGTCTATCCCTACAGACAGCTGAACTCCCTCAACACCGTGGGATATAAAGAGCTGTTCAACGTCTTCGACGGAACATGGGACCTGCCGTTCGCCATAGAGAAAATCAAGCAGAACTCCCGCATCTATTCCCGGAAACAGATGACCTGGTTCAAGCGCGACCCGGAAATCTGCTGGTTCCACCCGGACGAGAAGGATGCCATTCAAACGCATATCGAACACCATTTGAATGCCGTTAAATCCGAATAACCACCACCTCACACCCCCTGTTCCATACCATCATTGACGGACCGGAAGCACCTGACGCACCTGCTCCCGGAGGATAAGCGTTGTCCAAGCCCTGGAGAGACCTCGTCAAAGCCGTACCTTGACAGACCAAAGTATTATACTTAGGTAGGCTAAGTATTATACTTAGGGTGCCTAAGTATTATACTTTGGTCCGTATAAGCCCGGCTTGTATCCCATCTATCCCGCACTGGCATGACGTCTGTCCCGGGCATGGATGCGCGTTCGCCCACGGGCTGTCCGGGGAAGACCCGGGATGCGTCCGTCCTAAAAAACATCCACGGACGAGGAGGCACACTGTCCATCCCCGTCCGTGGAGTAAGCATAACGGAACTGAAGCCGGATTTTACTTCAGGTTCTCAATGAAATAGTCGGCAATGAGCGAATAGACATGCAGACTGGTATTACCACCGTTGATGCTGTGATTGCGGTTGGTGTAGACGTGCATGTCAAACTGAATATTCGCCTGCACCAGCGCCTCGCTGTATTCGGCGGTATTGCGGAAGTGGACGTTGTCGTCCGCCAGTCCGTGAACCAGCAGGAGCTTGCCGTGCAGGTTGCCTACACGCTCCAGGGCCGAAGACAGCCGGTAGCCTTCCGCATTCTCCTTCGGCGTACGCATGAAGCGCTCGGTATAGACGGAATCGTAGTAACGCCAGCAGGTGGGAGGTGCCACTGCCACACCGACGGCAAACACCGGCGTGCCTTCGCTCAGCGACATCAGTGTGTTATAGCCTCCGTAGCTCCATCCCCAGATGCCGATAGCTTCCTTTTTCACGTAAGGCAGCGATGCCAGGTACTTGGCAGCCTCCACCTGGTCGTGCGCCTCCTGGACACCCAGCTTCATGTAGGTACACTTCTCAAAGGCAGCCCCGCGTCCGCCGGTTCCACGTCCGTCGACACAGACACAGATGAAGCCCTGCTCTGCCATGTACTGTTCCCACAGGCATCCGTTGCCACGGCTTCCGTTGCTCCAGCTGTCAGTCACCATCTGCGAGCCGGGTCCGCTGTACTGGTACATGACCACCGGATACTTCCTGGAAGCATCAAAGTCGGCGGGTTTCACCATCCAGCCGTTCAGGGTCGTGCCGTCGGACGTCCGGAAGGTGAACAGCTCGCGCTTCCCGAGATTCAAGGCTGCCAGACGGTCCTTCAGTGCCTGATTGTCAACGAGCGTCGTCAGCAGCTTGCCCTTGTTGTCATGCAGCGTGATGAGCGGCGGGGTATCCAGGTTCGTGTACGTGTTCATGAAGTAACGCAGGTCGGCACTGAAGATGGAGTTGTTCGTTCCACGCTGCTGGCTCAGCTTCGTCTTGCGGCCCTTGGCATCCACCTTATAGACAGCCGTGCAAAGCGGACTCTCTTCATTGCTCTCATAGTAGAACACGTCGTTCTTGCGGTCCCAGCCGATGAAGGATGTCACCTCGAACTCGCCTTTGGTCACCTGACGCAACAGGTTCCCGTTCAGCGAATAGAGATACAGGTGGTTGAAACCGTCGCGCTCGCTCATCATCACAAACGAATCGTCGTAGAAATGCAGGTCCGCGTACGCCGATTCCTTGATGTACTGGGGAGCCTCGTCGCGCAACAGGAGGCGGCAGACACGCGAACGCGGGTTTGCCATGTAGATTTCAAAACGGTTCTGATTGCGGTTGAGGGTCGTGATAATCAAGCCGTCGGGGTCGTCGGTGAACTTGATGCGGGGCACATAGCCGTCTTTGTCCAGCGGAAGTTCCATCTGACGGATGACGTGGCTCTTGATGTCATACGTCTGCACGGTCACCTCGGAGTTCTGTGCACCTGCCACCGGATATTTGTAGGAATACTCTCCCGGATACTCGGCATACTGCTCATAGGCGGGAGCCATCCCCTGGTAGAGGGGGAACGAGAACAGGGGGACCTTCGTCTCATCAAAGCGGATGAACGCAATCATCTTGCTGTCGGCACTGAAGTCGAATGCCCGGTTGTAGCCGAACTCCTCTTCATTGACCCAGTCGGGAGTGCCGTTGAGCACCTCGTTGAACTTGCCGTCCTTTGTCACCTGCGACTCGCTGTTGTCGAACAGGAGTTTCACCAGGAAGAGGTTGTTGTCGCGCACAAAGGCAATGTTGTTTCCGTCGGGTGAGAACAGGGGGACCTGCTGCGGACCGTTCTCTGAAAGCGGCTCGAGCGTGTTGTTCCGCACGGAATAGATATAATATTCCGCCGTGAACGAACGGCGGTAAATGGGACGCGTCTTGGTCTGAATCAGGATGCGGCTTTCATCGGGGGACATGATGTAGCCGTCAAAGCTTTCCAGCTTGACATTCCGGGCTGTAGTCACATCGAACAACGTGCCCACCTCTTTGCCATCCTTGAAAGAGTACTTCACAATGCGCTTGCCGTCGGGACTGATTTGTGCATAGTGTTCACCATCAAGCAGCGGATTCACACCGTAGATGCGTTGCGCTGCATACTTTCCTGACACTACGTCCCGCATCTCCAGCTTGTCAGCAGCCCGTACCAACGGCGCCGCACAAGCAAAAAAGAGAGCCAATAAAATCGTTAGTTTTTTCATATAATAGGTTAATTATAGTATCCGATGCCGCAAATGTAAAGCTTTCACCGGTTATTTCCACTTCTTTTTCGTATTTTTGTACCCACTTTATGAGACCTGATGTCAGCAAGAGTTTGTTCTACAGCCCACAGACCAGTCAACAGACAGGGAAGGCTTTAGTATGAATGCACAAAGGCAACCCACCACAAACACAATGATACGACATGGAATCATCTCTTCTCTACAATGACCTGAATGTCTTCCTGGGAAGGCGCTTCAAGGAGAAAGTACAGAAAATCTCACTGAATGCCGGTTTTTCCTGTCCGAACCGGGACGGGACTGTCGGACACGGAGGGTGCACCTACTGCAACAATCAGACCTTCAATCCTGCCTATTGCCGGACGGACAAGTCCATCACCGCCCAGCTGGAAGAGGGGAAAGCCTTCTTCTCCCGCAAATATCCCCACATGAAATACTTGGCCTACTTTCAGGCTTACACCAACACGTATGCTGCCGTTGAAGAGCTGAAGGCCAAATATGAAGAGGCCCTCGCCGTCGAGCAGGTCGTCGGTCTGGTCATCGGGACCCGCCCCGACTGTATGCCCGACTCACTGCTGGAATACCTGAGCGAGCTCAACCGACGGACCTTCCTCCTTGTCGAATACGGCATTGAGAGCACCAACGACATGACCCTGAAACGCATCAACCGCGGGCATACCTTCGAGACGGCCCGCGAAACCGTGGAACGTACTGCCCAAGCCGGTATAGCCACCGGTGCACACGTCATCCTCGGACTGCCCGGCGAGGGGCATGAGGAGCTGATGGAGCAGGCAGGCATCCTCTCCCGTCTGCCTCTGACCACCCTGAAGATGCACCAGCTGCAACTCATCAGAGGGACACGCATGGCGCATGAATACAGTCAGTCTCCATCAGACTTCCACCTGTATACGGCAGACGAGTATGTCGAGCTGGTGATTGACTACATCGAGCGGTTGCGCCCGGACCTGATACTGGAACGCTTCGTCTCCCAGTCCCCCAAGGAACTGCTGATTGCTCCCGACTGGGGCATCAAGAACCATGAGTTCACGGAACGGGTCAAGAAGCGGATGCGGCAACGGCAGACGTGGCAGGGAAGACTTTATGAAGCAAAACAAATAACCCTATAACACAAACAACAATGATAACCCTAAAAGGAAAAGTACATTATGTCGGCGTAAACGACCGCATCAAGACCCTATTCGAAGGCTTGTGGCCATTGCCTTATGGAGTGACTTACAACTCCTATCTGATTGCTGACGAGAAAGTAGCCCTCATCGACACGGTCGATGTGAACTATTTCGACCTCTTCCTCGATAAAATCAAGGAGGTCATTGGCGACCGCCCCATCGACTACCTGGTCATCAATCACATGGAGCCCGACCATTCCGGTTCCATCCGCCTGCTCCGCCAGTTCTATCCGGAACTGACCGTCGTGACGAACAAGAAGGCACTTGAGATGGTGGAAGGCTATTACGGGACTGCTCCCTCATCCAAGGTCATCGACGAAGGTGACACGCTGGAGCTGGGACACCATGTGCTCCGCTTCCACATGATTCCCATGGTGCACTGGCCCGAGACAATGGTCTCTTATGACCTGACCGACCACATCGTTTTCAGCGGGGATGCCTTCGGATGCTTCGGCGCACTCAACGGCACACCGCTCGACTATCAGATGGACCCGACCATCTACTGGAGTGAGATGGAACGCTACTATTCCAACATCGTCGGCAAATACGGTTCCCCGGTACAGCGTGCCCTGCAAAAGCTGAAAGGCCTGGAGATCGACATGATTTGTGCAACCCATGGTCCGGTGTGGACCGGCGAGAATGTGCCCCGTGTCATCAGCGTATATGACCGCCTGAGCCGTTATGCGACGGAAGAAGGAGTGGTCATAGCCTACGGTTCCATGTATGGCAATACGCAACAGGCAGCCGAAGCCGTAGCAGAAGAACTGTCGCGCGAAGGCATCCGCAAAGTGGTGCTCCATGATGTGGCACGCACGAACCACTCGTTCATCCTTGCCGACATCTTCCGTTACAAAGGCATCATCCTGTGCGCTCCCACATACAATGCCTCCATCTTCCCGCAGATGGAGATGCTCATGAGCGAAATCGAGATGCGAGGCATCAAGGGCCGTTACCTGAGCTATTTCGGCTCCTTCTCCTGGGCTTGCCATTCGGTCAAACGGTTGGCTGCATTCAGTGAAAAGGTAGGTTTCGAGGTTGTAGGCAATCCGGTCGAGATGAAGCAGGGGCTGATGCCGGATACCCGCAAGGCATGTGAAGCCCTGGCACGCGCCATGGCAGACCGGCTGAAGATGGACCGTCAACCGGCTTAAGTCTTTCTTGTACCCAAAGATAAAGGGTGTGTCAAAAGCAACGTTCCAAGAATGGCTTTTGACACACCCTCTTTCTTATGCCCGGACTGCCCGGCTACTTATCCAGATCCAGCGTGATGGAAGTCACCTGGTTGGGGGCGATAGTCAGCCCCTTCAGAGAAACTTCCTTGTTGAACAAGTTGCCGTTGGCACCGGTGAGATAGGTGCACATGAGCCAAGGAGCCTGTTCGCCTTCATAATCCGCCAACGTAGGCAACATGAAGAAACGGGTGCGATAAGTATTTCCCTCCTCTTCCCAGTTGACGGGCGCATTGCCATAGCCGATATTCTTGGTCCAGAAGTATCCCGTACCGTTGGTCTGCGACCAGTCGAAAGCCACCTTGCCATCCACACTCAGCGTATTGCCAGCATATCCGTCCGGAATCATCAGTGTCACTCCCAGCAAATCGAAATGCTCGTCGCTGCACTTCACCTTCAGGTCGACCATGCCGACCTGCCGTTGCAGCTCTACACTGAAAGACGTTCCCGCCTCTGTACCCTCCACCACGAACGTGTGCTGTGCATAGAACAACTCACGACGCACCGGCTGGAAACGGATGTTCCGGAACCAGACAGCAGAATCCGAGTCTATCGCCTGCACTTCCTCGTTCACATGGATGAAACCCTCGTTAAGTCCCTCTCCCAATACATACAAATGATACGTTCCCAGCGGAAGGGTGAGATTCAGGGACGTGAACCCGGGAAGTTCCTCCGCAGTCACGGTGTCGTGCTCCAGCATGTTCCCCTCATAATCCGTCAAGACATAATGGAGGCGATAAAACAATTCCTGAATGGTGCTCCCCTGTACGTCGTCAACCCCTCGCGAGGCCACCTCCCCATAGTATGCCTGTACCGGTGAAAAACGGACGGTCACCCGTGTACCTTCACTCGTTCCATCATTGCCTTGCCACATCTCCTCATTTTCCTGGCATGCAACCAACAGGCATGCCATGCATAAATAATATAGAATACGTTTCATACGTGAATCATTTTTATTGTTCGGTAATATCAAGTGGATAATCTTCAGAGCTGATTGTAATGTCTTCCGGTGTAAGATTCAAGTCATGCAGCACTCCAAACGTAGCAGCCGACTTCAGGAAGTTGTCATAACGCACCACATCCGAACCGGCAATCATGCCGTCATCGAACGTCGGGTCTGCGTAATAATACTTGCCGTCGATGCGTACAATGTTCCAGGCATGATTCACCGGTATGTTGTCGTTCGGATAGGCATTTCCGGTCATGTAAATAGCCTGCAGACCGACACGCTGGCACAAGTACTGGTAAGCGCGGGCATAGCCTTCACAGACAATCTTACGCAGTCCGAAAGCACCGTAGAGATTGCCGGCTGAACCTTCCAACTGACCGTAAGTCACGTATTTCAGCAGCTCTTCATAACAATACTTCGCTTTGCCATATTCATCCAGTCCCTCCGGCATCCGGTCAATGATGGCATTCGAAGCATCCAGAACAGCTTTATACTTGAACACGTAATCTTCGTAGGGGTACGCAAAGCGCAACGTAATCCAAGTCTTATAAGTACCGTAGTTTGCGACCGATGACAAGTGGAAGAGTGAAGGCTGGTCATAAGTCACGGCATTGGAGAGTTCCGTGATTTCCGTCCGCTCCAGCTCCATCGGCACCGGGATGGTCACGCGTGCCAGCGCACTGCCTTCGTCATCAAATGCCACAGCTGCCTTCAGTACCTCCAGGTAAGCCGCCTGTTGCGCCTCATTCAGCAATCCATAATAGTAGTAGACGTCCATGTCCGGCCACAGCTCATCGCCCGGAATGAAACTGGGCACATCCGCAGCCCCCAACTCCATGGATATCACTTCGCCCCACTCCACAATCGGTACAAAAGCCGGCATCAATTCTCCAGTCTCGTTCCACGACATGGCGGACAGGTCCACATGCAGACATTGGTTCTTCTTTACCTGGAAACCAATCTCATCCAACGACACCTTGCAGTCCACTGCCTCCCCCTTCTGGGTAGTCACATAGACATGCAATACGGCACCGGAGGTCGCAGGCTCTTCCATAGGCAGCATATAGAACACTTCCGGGACTGCCCATTTCCGTGGAGTGGCCTCCGTTCCCTTCACCAGGGTCCCATCCCGCAATATCGCCAGGCTCAACTTGTCCTCGGGAACTTCCAACGCCAAAGAATCTATTGTAACGGTTTCTCGGTCGGGCAACTCGATCGACACCTGTCCGACCGCACGTTCCAATTCCAACTGTCCGGCATTCGCTGCCGACAAGGTTGCCACCCCATGAAACAAATCCGTCTGTTGCAATTCGCCGTCCACATCCGTCTTCCATACTGCAGTACGTGGATCTATCATTTGCTCCGTCCGTGTAGGATTAACGAGAGTAGCCGTCATGCCACCGTCCGCAGCGGTCTCCCTTACTGCCATGGCATACACCTGGTAAGTGTCTTTAGCCGACAAATTCAATTGAAAAGCTCCGGATGCCAAGGCCGACGGGTCCAGGCTTGCAACCCCCTGTTCCGCTCCCTCTATCGGAACCAGTTCACCTGTAGTTGAGTTCCACACCAAGTAGTCAAAAGACGTCAATTCATCCAATGCGACGTCACTTCCCTCTCCAGTAGGCAATCCAACAGCCATACTAACCGGACGCAATGCGTTGTCATCATCGGAACAGGAAACGACTCCTCCCCAAGCGAGAAAGAGCATGCTCCAAACCAGCATTTTTTTCATGTCTCTATCATTTTAAAATTAATACTATGCAACGAATGTCTCTCTTGCATTCGTCTCTTCATGCTTCTTAAAGACGATTCAATGGAAAAAAAGGGTTACAAGATGACGCCTTTTTCACCCGGAAGCGCAAAATACCATGTCAACAAACACCCCGCAACAACCATCACAGGCAATCATCAAAAAGAAACCTGTACCGACGACTCGGCTAACAAAATCAAGCAAAAAGAAGATTTACGCGGACAAGCCTCTGGAGAGACTTGTCCCCATTCCACCCTGACTTCAGGTATAAAATACAGCCGGACGGAAAGCTTCATTTGACATTTTGACAAAATGACATTCCACCATATAAGACCAAACCTCCGGAGACCAAGCATTCACACTCAGCCTGCCGGAGGTTTGATTACAGCTCTCCTCTATAAGTCATGCCTGTCTTGCATCACCTCACAGATTCAAGAAATTCTATCTCTATGATGCGCAAGTTATGACGGCTCTTGCTCTTTCGGGCTTTCTTCTCCATGTCGTTGGCTGCACCACCCGCCACTTCAACAATCTGGCCAAAAGCATCCTTATCCGTCGTGCTGCCTTTCAGACGCACTGTGATTTCATTCGTACGGACAGGTTCAGCTATTTCCAGATGAATGTATCCAAGGCTCTTCTCCGTGTTTCCACTCCAGATGAGCTTGTCGCCTGCATAAACTTCCAACGGATAGCTGCGTGAACGCCACCCGTTAAGCTTCATGCAGATGTCATCCACTTCAGCCTCACGTGCCAAGGTATAGGTAATCCATGCGGTAGACAACTGTCCGTCATTGACCCATTCACTCAGTTCGTTGTCATCATAGCCCCGTACGGCATCCGCCTGGTTGGACCCCGCCTGAGCTGAAACAATGGCCACGTCGTACTTGGTGTCCACATAAGAAGGAGTTTGTGGAGTTTCTCCTTTGAGCAGATGTCCTTTCAGCGTGTTTTGAGGTAAATAGTCACTCAAACCACCTTCGACCTGTACGGGGACGGTTTGCAACACGAGCGTTGCTGCAGGCAATCCTTCAGCCTCGGCCTTCACGGTAATCTTTCCCGCCTTGGTCGTACTGCGGATGAGTGCACGATTGATGCCACACTCTACGGGCAGGTTGGTATCAAGGATATGATTGTGCGCCCCTTGGGCAATGCCACCACGCCATTCGGCTTCTCCATCCAGCGTGAACTTCACCATGCGGTTGTCGAGCGGACAACGACGCCCGTCCTTGTCTACCACCTCAAACTGGAGCAGTGCCATATCAGCTCCATCGGCATGGAATCCCTCCGGGTTCTGAATAGCCGTCAGTTTCAGGCTCACGGGCTCACCGGCTGTCTGCAGTGCATAGCGGCTCACTTCCTTACCATTGGCATCATAGCTGACTGCTTCCAGCTTGCCCGGTTGACAGGTAACCTTGTCAAAGGTAAAGAGAAAATGATATTCACGTTTGCCTTTGCCCAGGGACTGACCGTTCAGGAAAAGTTCCACCTCTTCCCCGTTGGACACCACATAGACAGGCTTCACGGTATTCTCCGGATAGTTCCAATGACCAATGATGTAAGTCTGATACTTATCAGTGTCTACCCAACCATTCCACATCACCTGATGGGCAAAGAAACCATCCTTGGGGATACGCATGGCATCTACCACACCACTGCGACGATAGTTCTCCGAAAAATAAGCTGAGTGGGAAAAGAAGGAACATAAGAAGAACCCTGTAAATACAGAGCGGTCTGGATACAAAAAAAGGAAGACTATCTTTTCAATAGACTTCCTCTGACGAGCGGAAAACGAGACTCGAACTCGCGACCCCAACCTTGGCAAGGTTGTGCTCTACCAACTGAGCTATTTCCGCAAAGCGTGAAGAGAATGAGACTCGAACTCACACGGCATAATTGCCACTACCCCCTCAAAGTAGCGCGTCTACCAATTCCGCCATCTCTCCAGCATGTCAAAAATTTGCTTTCAAAATCAGTGCCCAAAACAGGACTCGAACCTGCACGGCTGTTAAC
>ULWY01043448.1_pt1 | contig 21346 bp, 22 predicted proteins | sample 1960761 | NCBI WGS metagenome assembly ULWY01 (sample SAMEA4835824, study PRJEB28245) | human gut metagenome | biome: gut microbiome; material: fecal sample | place: Denmark | collected 2008 | reverse complement strand
CCGCCGTTGCCGAAAACTACGTTACAAGCTACTGCTATATGACGAGCGCGGCTTATGAGGCGGCTTTCGGCAGAAAGGCGTCAACGAATATGCTTCTCGTGTCACTGACGGCGGATGATGCTGATTCACGCGACGCCACCGCGGAGGAGATACTGAAAAGCGGCAATATACTTCTTATGACCTTTTCCCAGACTATACGTGAGAGCTTTTCAAACACTGTAAAAAAGATAGACTACATTGTGCTCGTGCTCATTTTTTCTGCGGGACTGCTTGCGGTCATAGTTGTGTATAATCTCACAAATATCAATATCTGTGAGCGCCGCCGCGAGCTTGCGACTCTGCGCGTTCTCGGCTTCCATAATACCGAGACTGCCGCATATATTTATCGCGAAACGAGCATTCTGACACTTATCGGGATACTTGCGGGATTTGCATTCGGCGTATGGCTGCATTCGTTCGTTGTGCGTACCGCCGAGGTCGATGCGGTCATGTTCGGGCGCAGTGTTTATCCTGCGAGCTTTTTGTGGGCGGCGCTTGCAACGCTCGGATTTTCCGCGGCGGTCGACGCTGTGATGTATCCGATAATCAAGAAAATAGATATGGTAGAGGCGATGAAGGCGAACGAATGATCAGCCTCACGTGAAAAGCGTCCACAACGCATTTACGGCAATCGTTATAGCGAAGCCGGCGAGCGTCGGCAGGATGGCGGCGACCGCCATCCACCGTACGCTCCCGGTTTCCTTTTTTACAGTCAGTAGCGTTGTGGAGCAGGGCCAGTGGAGCAGTGAAAAAAGCACAAAGCATACCGCGGTACGTGCGCTCCAGCCGTTGGCGGCGAGAAGGGCATGTATAGCGGCGCCACTGCCAAGCTCCGGCAGCGTTCCTGCCGCAAGATAGACCATCATGGTGATGGGCAGAACTATCTCATTGGCGGGCAGTCCGAGTATAAAGCCGAGAAGTATCGCGCCGTCAAGACCCATAAGTCTGCCGACGGGGTCGATAAAGCTTGCCGCCGTGCTGAGAACGCTTGTGCCGCCGAACTTCAGATTGGCAAGCAGCCATATGATAAGTCCCGCCGGAGCCGCGACCGCCGCCGATCTGCCGAGGACAAACAGCGTGCGGTCGAGCATCGATCTTACGATAACGCGTCCGATCTGCGGCTTGCGGTAAGGCGGAAGCTCAAGCGTGAACGCCGACGGCTCTCCGCGAAGAAGCGTACGTGAGAGGAGACCGGTGGTGACGAATGTCATGAAAACCCCGAGCGTTATCACTGCCGCTATCATGATCGCCGACATTACGGACGGCATGATCCCGCTGCCCGTGATAACGAAAAGGGAAATAACGGTTATCATTGACGGAAAGCGCCCGTTACACGGTACAAAGCTGTTCGTCAGTATTGCCAGCAGGTGTTCGCGCGGCGAGTCGATTATACGGCAACCCACAACGCCTGCCGCGTTGCATCCCAACCCCATGCACATTGTAAGCGCCTGCTTGCCGCAGGCGTGACAGCGGCAGAACGGTCGGTCTAGGTTGTATGCTATCCGCGGCAGATAGCCCGAGTCCTCAAGCAACGTGAAAAGTGGGAAAAATATCGCCATGGGCGGAAGCATGACGGATATGACCCATCCGAGAACGCGAAAGACTCCCAAAATGAGCGCACCGGAAAGCCATTCCGGCGCACCGATGCGGTTTGCCGACTGCATGAGCAGAGCCTCAAGACGTGTAAAAAACGCACCGAGAAGCTCCGATGGATAGTTTGCACCCTTTATGGTTATCCAGAATACCAGCGCAAGCAGTATGAGCATTGCGGGATAGCCTGCCGTCTTACCGGTAAGCAAGCGGTCTATGCGGCGGTCACGCGCCCCGTACCCGCCGTTGCGATCGTCTGATACGATGACACCGCGGCATATTTCTTCAGCGTGCGTTACGCGCGCGGCGGCAAGCTCATCGCCGAACGTTTCCCGCGTGTATCCGGCGGAGGAGAGAATATCCCATGCCTCTGTGAGCGCGCGGTCGAGCACACGGATATCCGCCTCCGGAGGCAGATATTCGCGCACGGCGTCCGAGCCGCGCTCAAGTGACTCCAAGCTGAGCCATCTTTTATTTGTGCCGCTTGTTTCGCCGGAGACTTCGCCGAGCGCTTTTTCTACGACGGAGGTGGCAGCTTCAACGGCGGGCGGATATTTCATGGGTATAGGGAAGGAATACTCCGGTGAGGCGAGAGCGGCGGGAAGAGCATCGGTGAGCGGTCGTGCCCCGCGGCGGCTCCTGGCGCATATACCGATCACAGGGACTCCGAGACGCGAAGAGAGCAGCTCGCAGTCTATGCTCACACCCCTGCGGCGCGCATCCTCGAGCATATTCACGCATACTATCACGCGCTTTGATATCTCCAGAGTCTGAAGCACCAATAGCATGTTTCGCTCAAGGCATCCGGCGTCGCACACCACTATCGCAAGCTCTGGCGGCGTACCGTTCCTTCCGCGGCATATAAAGTCGCGCGCGGTTTCTTCTTCGGGCGAATGAGCCGAAAGCGAGTATGTACCGGGAAGATCGGTGATGAGGTAAGTAGATTCCGGCGGACCGCTGACAGAAAAACAGCCGTCGGCTGTAAGCACGGTTTTTCCGGGCCAGTTGCCCGTATGCTGATTCATACCTGTGAGGCTGTTGAAAAGCGTGCTTTTGCCTACATTGGGGTTGCCGACGAGAGCTATGGAGGCGCATGGAGTACGGGCATTCTTTTTCTTATGTCCGAAAAAGCCGCCGGAAAGATTTTTCACGGACGTCATCTGTCGTCACCGGCGATCGAGATCCCGCCGCAGTCCCGGCGGCGAAGCGCTATCACCGCGCCGCGTATAAGATACGCTGACGGATCGCCTGCCGGGCTTACGCCGACACACTCGACTGTCGTTCCCGGTATCAGTCCGAGATCGGCAAGCCTGCGTCTCAGACTGTCTGTCACCGCAACGCCCACCACCGTTGCATGTTCTCCGGGCTTTATTTCATTCAGATATTTCAATCATATCACCAGCTTTCTTTGTTTTTTCGCCCGATAACAGCATATTCTGCCGACCATCAACATGATACAATTGCTTTTTCGGGACGGTCAAAAAATTCATCTGTAAAACTAATTATTTTGGTTGCAATATTTTTTATATTGTGATATAATACCTAAGTTGCTCAAAAAGCTCAAAGGAAAGGAAGGTATTAAGGTATTCATGATAAAACGACTTTACGCATGTGTTCGTGAATACAGGCTTGCGACATGGCTGACGCCGCTTTTTATACTCGGCGAGGCTGTGATCGAATGCCTTATCCCGTACCGCATTGCCAATCTTATCAATAACCTGAATGACTACGGAGTCGTTCTTGAAAGTATAATCAAGGACGGACTTATACTGGCAGTTCTGGCGTGCGCCTCGCTTATTTGCGGTACATGCGCCGCGATAACGGCGGCAAAAGCCGGTTCGGGATTTGCAAAAAATCTGCGCCACGATATGTATGACTGTATCGTAAAATATTCTTTTGCCAATATCGACCGTTTTTCCTCATCTTCTCTCGTTACACGTATGACGACAGATGTGGGATATGTGCAGATGGCATTTATGATAATCATCCGTATGGCGATACGTTGCCCGCTCATGCTTATATTCTCTATAATCATGGCTTACATTATGGGCGGAACGCTTTCAACGATGTTCGTCATCGTTGTTCCCGTGCTTGCGGTCGGACTGTTCCTCGTAGCGAAAAATGCCATGCCTGCTTTCAGAAGCGTTTTTCGCAAATACGATAAGCTCAATGAGTCGATAGAGGAAAACGTATCTGCGATGCGCGCCGTAAAGAGCTTTGTGCGCGAGGATTATGAGCAGGAAAAATTCACCCGTGCATCCGAGGATATACGCAAGGATTTTACTCATGCCGAGCGTATCGTGGCTCTCAACTCGCCGCTCATGCAGCTTTGTCTTTATTTCAATATGGCGTTTGTACTTTATGTCGGTTCAAAGCTGATAATCGGAAGCAGTGGCACATATATCAATGTAGGTCAGCTCTCCGCAATGATCACCTATGGTTTTCAGATACTTTCATCGCTGATGATGGTGGCTATGGTGTGCGTAATGCTCACTCTCTCTGCGGAGTCGGCACACCGTATTTATGAGGTCCTGAATGAAAAATCATCGCTCAATAACCCGGAAAACCCTGTGACCGAGGTTAAAAGCGGCGATATCGACTTCAGCGGAGTATCCTTTAAATATTCCGAAAAAGCCGAGAAGAACGCTCTGGACAAAATCGACCTTCATATAAAGTCGGGGCAGACCGTCGGTATTCTCGGCGGGACCGGCTCTGGCAAATCGACGCTCGTTCAGCTCATACCGCGTCTTTACGATGTGAGCGAAGGAAGCGTCAAGGTCGGCGATGTTGATGTGCGCGACTACGACATTGAAACGCTCCGCGACCAGGTCGCAATGGTGCTTCAGAAGAATCTTCTTTTTGCCGGCACGATCAGCGAAAACCTCAGATGGGGCAATGAAAACGCAACCGATGAGGAGTTGCGTGAGGCGTGCCGCCTTTCGCAGGCTGACGAGTTTATAAGTCAGTTCCCGGACGGCTACGAGACTCATATAGAGCAGGGGGGCTCCAATGTTTCCGGCGGTCAGAAACAGCGTCTTTGCATTGCGCGCGCACTGCTCAAAAAGCCTAAAATACTCATCCTTGACGACTCGACGAGTGCCGTTGACATGAAAACGGATGCGCTCATCCGCATGGGCTTCAAGCAGTATATCCCGGAAACCACAAAGATAATAATCGCACAGCGTGTTGCTTCGGTCATGGAAGCGGACCTTATAGTCGTTATGGATGGCGGCGGCATCTGCGATGCCGGCACGCATGACGAGCTTATGGCGCGCTGCGACATATACCGTGATATTTACGATCAGCAGACGAGAGGAGGCGGCAAGGATGAAGAATGATAAAAAAGCGCCGGCAAAAGACGCCGGTATGATGCAAAAGCCCAAGGTCGATCCCCGCGTTCTCGGACGTGTGATAAAGCTTCTTTACGACAGCTATCCCGTGCTCGTAATAATCACCGCCATCTGTATAGTGTTTTCCGCGGTCGTGTCGTCGATCCCCGCGCTGTTTCTGCAGCAGGTCATTGAAATAGTCGGTGAGTATACTGCTTCGGGCGACTGGACGGCAGCTCGTGCCGTCATCATACCCAAAGTCACGCTTCTTGTGTGCTTCTATTTGCTTTCTATAATCTCTGTGTTTGCATACACACAGCTTATGGCATATATCACGCAGGGATTTCTCTCAAAGCTCCGTACCAAGATGTTCAACGGCATGCAGCGCCTGCCCATAAAGTATTTCGATACCCACAAGCACGGCGACATAATGAGCTACTATACAAACGATATAGATACGCTGCGCGAGCTGGTTTCTTCCTCGCTTCCGCAGATGATATCATCCGGTGTCATAGTGCTCACGGTGTTTATCATAATGATGTATTTCTGCCTGTGGCTGACGATACTTGTTATCCTCGGCGTCGTTTTGATGGTGTTGATATCGAAAAAGGTCGGCGGCGGATCGGCAAAGTATTTTGTCAAGCAGCAGGAATCCATGGGTAAAGCCGAGGGCTTTATTCAGGAAATGATGAACGGAATGAAGGTCGTCAAGGTTTTCTGCCACGAAAAAAAGAGCGAGGATGATTTCGACAAGATAAACAACGCGCTCAATGACGACAGCCGCCGCGCCCACACTTACGCAAGCATGCTGGGGCCGGTCATCATGAACGTAGGTAACATTCTCTACGTTCTTACCGCTATAATCGGCGGAGTGCTGATATTGAACAATGTCACAAATGTCAGCCTTTCGATGAAGCCGCTGTCGATCAGCATTCTCGTGCCTTTCCTTAACATGACAAAGCAGTTTACGGGTAACGTAAACCAGCTTTCACAGCAGATAAACAGCATCGTAATGGCAATGGCGGGCGCCGGACGTGTATTTTCACTTATGGATGAAAAGCCCGAGGTGGATGACGGATATGTTACTCTTGTCAATGCCGTGATCGACGAGAAGGGGAACATCACCGAGACATCCGAACGCACCGGAGTGTGGGCATGGAAGCATCCGCACGGAGACGGCTCTCTGACATACACCCGTCTTTGCGGCGACGTGCGTCTTGTGGATGTTGATTTTGCTTACGAAGAAGGTAAGGATGTTCTGCATGACGTTACGGTTTATGCAGAGCCTGGACAAAAGGTCGCGTTTGTCGGTGCTACCGGTGCCGGTAAGACGACGATAACCAATCTTATCAACCGCTTTTATGATATCGCGGACGGAAAGATCAGATATGACGGCATAAACATCAATAAGATAAAGAAAGCCGATCTGCGCCGTTCGCTCGGTGTTGTTCTTCAGGATACCAACCTGTTTACAGGATCGGTAATGGACAATATCCGATACGGCAGACTTGACGCGACGGATGATGAATGCCGTGCCGCGGCAAGGTTGGCGGGAGCGGATGATTTTATCACCAGGCTTCCCGAGGGATATGCAACGATGCTTACCAACAACGGTGCAAACCTCTCGCAGGGACAGCGCCAGCTTATCGCCATAGCGCGTGCAGCAGTCGCTGACCCGCCCGTTATGATACTTGACGAGGCGACCTCCTCCATCGACACGCGTACCGAGGCGATAGTACAGCGCGGTATGGATAAGCTCATGGAGGGCAGAACGGTATTTGTTATCGCACACCGCCTTTCAACGGTCATGAATTCCGATGTTATAATGGTGCTCGACCACGGTCGAATCATTGAGCGCGGCAGTCATGATAAGCTCATTGCAGAGCGCGGAACTTATTACCGCCTCTACACCGGAGCGTTTGAGCTTGAATAAAAGATATGGGACAGCTGCTTTTATGGTAGCTGTCCCGAACTTTATTTGTTTTATTTTTTGAAATTCATAATGATACACGATGGCAGTTTTTCCGAGTAATTTTCTTCGTGTATGCGGAGATAATATTTTTGATGCATTCGAAGTTATTCCGCATCGTATCATATGAAAAACAAGGAAAATAAAATGATATATAAAAAAATAGCCTCACTGGTGCTTGCTGCGGTATTTCTGATGTGCTGTGCTGTCGGTGTAAGCGCCGACGAAAGCACGGCGTACAATTGGTACTGCATCCGCACTCCCGGCAACAAGCGCCCTCCGTGTCCCGCGGAGCTTTCGTTTATAAAACGTCACCGCGGTTATTTTATCGATGAGAAAAAGACTGATCAGGATAACGACCGTGTTGTGTATCTGACCTTCGACGCCGGATATGAAAACGGCAATGTGGTAAAGATACTTGACACGCTTAAAGAAAAGAATGTCCGCGGCGCTTTCTTTATTCTCGGTAATCTTGTAACATCGTCCACGGAGCTTGTCAAGCGCATGGGGGACGAGGGGCATCTTGTGTGCAATCACACATACCGCCATCGTGACATGAGTAAATTCACCGACAAGGCTGAATTCGCCGCAGAGCTTGCCTCGCTTGAGGAGGCATACCGCAAGGCGACCGGAAGGGAATTGTCAAAGTATTACCGCCCGCCGGAGGGTCGCTTTTCCGAGCGCAATCTTGAATTTGCCGCCGATCTCGGGTATTCCACGATTTTTTGGAGCTTTGCGTATGCCGACTGGGATAACAACAAGCAGCCTGCCGAGGACTACGCCATGCAGAAGATAATGTCGAACGTGCACAACGGGGCTGTGATATTGCTTCATCCGACCTCCTCAACGAACGCGGCGATCCTGGCGCGCGTTATCGATACGCTGCGCGGCGAGGGATACCGATTCGGTACGCTTGACGAACTTTGCGGCGCAGGCGGCGGTGAGCTGGTGGAATGAAACGCTTTTTTGCTTTTGCCGCTTCCGCGGTCATCGCATTATCCTTTGTTGTTTTTCCTTTTGCGGCAAACGCCGAACGTGAATGCCGCGTCTTTTCTCACGGGCAACCGGGGAGCGGGCGCATTGCACTGACATTTGACGATGGTCCGAATCCTCACCTTACGCCGGAAATACTTGATATACTCGGAGAAAACAATGTAAAGGGGACGTTTTTTGTCGTCGGCAAAAATGCCGAAGCGTACCCTGCGCTGATAGATCGTGAGATCGCGGCGGGACACGAGATAGGCAATCACACTTACAGCCATAAGTATCTCGGCAAGGCGGGAACACAACTGACCGAGGACGAGATCACGGCATGCGATTCAAGGCTGTTTGAACACGGAGAATACTGCACGCGGGTGTTCAGACCCCCGGGAGGCATAATGAATGACGATATATTGAGAGTGTGCCGTACACTCGGATACAGCGTGGTGCTGTGGAGCGTTGACACTCGTGACTGGAGCGGAAGAAGCGCTGCCGAGATAGAGAGTGAGATACTTGGGCATGTCACAGACGGCGCCGTGATTCTAATGCACGACGGAGTGCGCGGTCATACGGCGGAGGCACTGCGCGCGGTCATACCTGAGCTGCGCCGCCGAGGGTACGAGTTTGTTACCGTCTCCGAGCTTATAAAACCGGGAATATCGAATTGATAACAGACGCAATAAGGGCTGTCTCATTTTGAGACAGCCCTTATTGCATTAACCACGACGATATCACTCGTCGTCATATTCGTATTCGATCTCCGTTTTGTCGTCATTATCATCGGCGGGAACGGTCTTTATCATATATTTTTCAATAACGGGATATGCGCCGTAGGTGGTGAGCAGTGTGATGCTTGGGAGAAGATAAAATACGGGGAGTATCGCGGGGACAACGATATTGAAGGGTCTCAGCATAATAAAGAGGAGTGCGTTCACAGCGACGAGCGCGAGAATGCCGAGCACCGCCATCAGATTGCGCTTTATCCCGAGTATCGTAAAGATAAGTGCGTTTTTATATATCTTGAATGTGCTGAGGTCGAAGGTAACGAGCATGAGATAAATGTAAAATCTCATAAAGAAGTAGATGATGCACAGCGCGCAGACCGCAAAGAACATAAAATCAAGCCAAAAGGTACCGCCGACCTGAATGCAGTACAGCAGATCGACCGTAAGTATCGTTACGATAACGGCGTCGATGATCCCCATGACCAGCCCCTGCTTCCAGTTGCGCTTTACGGCGTAAAAGAAGTCGCTGAAAATGAACACAGGCTCGCGTCTGAACATACTGCGTGCGCAGTATGCCGCGCCGACATGGACAAATCCCCATATGAGGAGGAGAAGTATCACAAGTGCTGCTATGCCGTATATACCTGCCGCGCCGAGAACATGCAGGTCGAGCTGCTGCCCGAAAATTCCGAGGAGCGTGATCACCGATACTGACGGACGCAGGATATGCGCACCGTAAAGCGTTGAATAGACCGTGCTTTCCTGCGAAGGAGTTGTTGACGTGTTGGTATATATATAAAAGATAATAAGGATCGGTATCACGAGCGTTATCATAAGCACGTTGAGCGATAACAGCCTGCTGAAATTGCGGAAATAAAATTTCGGCATGCTTTTAAGGTTGGGAACGAACGGCTTTTCGTCCTTTGATACGCCCTTACCGTCGCGGTTGGGGTTAAAAAATTCGAATAGTTTTTTGCTGAATGACTTTTTTTCGTCTTTCATTTTTTGTGACCGTGGCTTTTGTCAGACAAAAGCTTCCTTCTTTTGACTCCGGTTTTATTATTATAGAGTAAGCAGATATATAAACAAAAGGTATATTGCCTTCAATATGATCTCAGCTCCTATCGCGGCGGCAAATGCAAGGCAGTAGGTGCCGAAGCGGGCGGTGAATATCATGTTCGGCGAGCGGTCGGAAAGCCCGCGAAAAAGCGTTGAGGCGCGCCCGGCAAAGCAGGATAAAAAAACAAGTATCACGGATGTTACGCTTGCAAACAAAAGATTGAGTACAGAGCAAAGCGCAGGATGCGGTGTATCGATAACGCCGCCTGCCGCCGATACCGCAAGTATGCCGGCGGAAAGACCGAGGAAAACTCCGCGCAACATCAAAAGCAGGGAACAGCCCTGTCGGGTTATGTATGTGAGTCCGAAAAGGCATACGAGCAGGGTCAGTATCATGTCCGTGCCCGCCGCATCGGTCACGACACCGAATATACCGAAAAATCCGCTCACGCCGTCAAACGGAGGGCTGAAGCACAGTCGCACGCGTTCAACAAGAGCCTGGCTGTATTCGTAGCCGCATATGGCGTTGAAAATCAGTCCTATTGCCGTACCGCTTATGAGAAGTGCAAAGAACCGCAACAATTCTGCGTGCTTTTGCGCGTTTTTTTGAAATTTTGCGGATATTGTTTCATCCCGATCCATCTGAACCGCCTCCGTGTTCCGTATATTGAAAATATACGGTATCGGGGGCAAATATATTACATGTACCCGCGGACGTGTCGATCAGTTTTCGGCTGCTTCCGAATTGCGCAGTACTTCGAATGCCAGAACCGCAACGGCGGACGCCGTTGAAAGCGAACCCATAAAGGGTCTGCCGTAGGGTATGCTGATATTCCCGTCGCAGGCGGCAGCCAGCGCAGAGGATATTCCTCTTTTTTCGCCGCCCATGACGATGAGCAGCGGACGCTTGAGCCCGGCTTTAATATACGGGACCGAGTCGCGTATTTCCGAGCAAAGCACGCGGTATCCGGCGGAGCGGAACATTTTTACCGCATCTGCCGATCCGTTTGGCATAGAGTATATAGGCAAAAGCTCGTATGTACCCGCCGATGCGCGAGAAATGATCCCATCTGAATTTATAACATGTCCGCCCGGAAGGATAACTCCGTCGGCTCCCGCCGCGTAAAGAGAGCGCAGGGAATAGCCGAAGCTGTACGGATCTTCAATGCCGTCAAAAAGCATATAAAAGCCGCCGCTCGCGATCGCAGGCATGTCAAGCGTAGGTATCACGCGCGGTTCCGTGCGCGCTATTATGCCGCCGTGAGTTGTACCGGTGGCGAGAGAGGCTATCTCGGCAGTTTCGCAAAGCCGAAGCGGAAATCCGTTCTCTTCGGATTTTGCGCGCAGGTATGAAAGTCTGCGTCTGAGACGGTCCCCGGCATCTGATATCCTGCCGAGGTCGATAAGGACCTCATATATTTTTCGCGAGGGATGCCCTTCCTCAGCCGACCGTATGCAGGCAGATATTGATGTTATGCCCTCAAGGATCACGCATTTTTCATTGTTGAGAGAATTATTTTCCATACAATTACACCGCCGATCTTTATACTGTCACGCAATGTGTCATTTCACGCACATCACGATTCATATATTATAGCATGAATATATTTTGCACCGGTGAACTAATTTCGACTGTGCAAAAAACAAATGGGAGACAGTGCAGATATGTATATAAGTGAAAGCAGGGAACGCTGTGTCGAATTGGCAAATTATATGCTTGAAAACAAAGCCACCGTGAGACAGGCGGCGCATTATTTCGGGATAAGCAAAAGCACGGTACATAAGGACGTTACGGTGACGCTTGAAAAAGTAGACAGGACGCTTCACGAAAAGGTATGTCTGCTGCTTGATGTGAATAAGCGGGAGCGGCATATCCGCGGCGGGGAAGCAACACGAAAAAAATATGCGGATATAAAGATACGTTCGGCGCACCTCGGGGAGGCTATTTCAGGTAGGACCTCGGACGACAGAAATTGTCTATCGAAAACATGAGATATTCAAAGTCGTCGGGCGACAGATATTTGCGCATGAGCTTGAAGTGAGGTTCCATTTCAATGTCGTAACGGTCGCGGCAACGCGCTCCGGTGCCAAACACAACGTGCTTTCCCGCCGAAAGTAATGACAGAACATATTTGACCGTGTTTCTGTCGTCAAGCGAGCGGATGCTGAAGTGAAATGCCACGTCGGGTATCTTGAGGAGCTTTTTGAGCTCACATTCGGGATATGCAATGAGATATCTGTTGAAATTGGAAAGCAATGGTTTGAGTTTTCTGTGGTACACAAGGTGATTCATATCCTTCCACAGCTCATCGGTATAGACGGGAAACGGTAGCGAAACTATGAGATAATCTGATTTGTCAATGCGCAGTCTGCCTATATCGGGGTCCTCGAAGCATCCGGGGAACATACCGATCTCGGCAGAAAGTGAATAGCGTATCCCATGCGGCAGATAAGGCTTGAGCTCCTTGAAGATCCTGTTGCGCGTACGTATGAAAACACCAAGTGAGCCGTCGCCGGGAGAGCAGCGCGGATAAAACAGCGGCGCAAATATCATGCGGCAGATATTTTTCCCATGAAGCTCCGAAAGAAGTGCGGCGGCTTCGGAAATATCGGAAGGACCTTCTGTCGGCATGGGCAGCGCCTTGCAAAGAAAATCCGTGTAAACTCCGCGATGCATGGTGGCTCCTTTTTCAAAAACGTTTAATGTCTGTTGCAGAAGTCGGTGATTTCGCAGCTGTTGCTTGAAAATCCGCCGCCGACCCGCGCACTGTATGTACGGCGAAGCAAATGATAAGCGGACGAATCCACCGGACTGCCGCGCCGAAACGAAATAAGTCCGCCGGGACTGTCTCCGGAGAGACGGTCCCGCGCGGTCCGGTATCATAGCAGGTGATCCGGCCATTCTGCAGGGGATAAAATCAAAATACATTCAACTTCGCAAAATTGAAGTTTTGCGAAGTTGAGGGGAGGGGCGATCGCAAAAAACAACGGAAAAACCGAAAAAAATGCCTTTGCGATGATTGCTACGATGTTTGTGTTTGTTACGACATATTGTTGCGACATATTGTTGCGATATGACGTATACGCAGCGCACGACTGCGGCCGGTCCCGGCGACGCCTGTCCGTTCATTTGATAGTACGCGCTTGTGTGTGCTGTTGTGGACAGTTGGCGTAGCTGCATCGTTTTCTGCGATACATACCGGCAAATTTATTCCGTGCGTGCGACCGTGCGATGTGTGCACACAGTCTTAGTTATTGGTTCTGTTCAAGGCTGCTGAAATACGATTCGTCTGTTATCGAAAAATCTCCGTCGGATGTCTCCTTGATCGTTAGATATTTTCTTCTTATCGCATCGCTGCCCATATCGTTGCGCAAAGTCCCGTTGTTGTTTTTGATCATGTACTCGATGCCGATGTTATAATATCTTTCGGCGTCGCTGTCGGAATCGTCGTACCAGTTATCAACGGATATCAGCGTTATCGAGTAAAGCTTTTGCATGGTGAAATTTTCTTTGGGTTGACGTCCGCCCGTGTAGTATTCCGGAGCGTGGCAGGCGTTGAATCCCGCGACGTCACCGTTTATCATGGCGTCTATGTAATCCATCAGAAAAAGCACCGGCTCGCGATATATTTCCGAAACGTCATCCATATGTTCCCTGTCAATTGTTACCGTCATATATGTGTTCACGCCCGTGTAATATATGCTGCGGTCGTAGCTCATATATTCCTTGTCAAGGAAGATATTCTCATCATAATTGGCGTAATCAAATCTGTAATTGTTGGACTGCGTTGTTTCATTTCCTCTGCGGGAGCTGCTTATGAACCGTGACACGCCGAAAAAAATCAAAATGAATGCGCAGATGCCGCCTGCCACGATCAGCAGGATTTTTTTTGCTCTGCGGCGATCTTTTTTTTCTTTGATTTGCTGTTTCATGCGTTTGACTCCGATCCTGTGTTTTTTTATATTTTATCATACAGTGATCGCAATTTCAAGTAACAGGCTGCAAATAATGCTACACGGCAATTAATTTTTATTTTTTCTTGCGTCTGCGCACTTTTTGTGATATAATAAATTGAAAAAATATTTTATTATCCCGGAAAGGCAAATATCCAATGAAATACCTTGTACTTATACCCGACGGAATGGCAGACGAGCCGGTCCCGTCGCTTGGAAATATGACGCCGATGCAGGCGGCGCACAAGCCTATGATGGACAGGCTGGCAAAAGAAGCGCGCGTGGGAACGGTTCTTAACGTACCTGCGGGAATGGTGCCGGAATCAGACACAGCAAACATGGCTATTCTTTCATTTGATCCCAAGGTGTACTCCAAGGGGCGCTCACCGCTCGAAGCCGTGAGCATGGGGATCGACATGAAGCCGGGAGACGTTGCCGTAAGGTGCAACACCGTAACGCTTTCCGACGCCGTTGAGGGTCAGCCCTACGAAGAACGCGTGATGCTCGATCACAGCGCCGATGAGATATCGACCGAGGAAGCGGATGCGCTGATAAAGACGCTCAACGAAAAGCTTTCGGATGAGTCGCGTCACTTTTATACCGGCGTCAGCTATCGTCACTGCCTTATATGGAACGGCGCGGATGACAGCTATGATTTCGCGCGTCCGCACAATATCATCGGCGAAAAAATCGGGAAATACCTTCCGGATGCAGCTCTTGCGGGCGGTTACCGCAAGCTGATGGAGGAAGGGACGGCGCTGCTTGAACATCACCCTGTCAACGAAGCGCGCCGCGCACGCGGACTCAAGCCTGCCAATGCCATCTGGCTCTGGAGCGCCGGAAAAAAGCCGGCTCTTCCCTCTTTCCGTGAAAAATTCGGGCTTGACGCCACAGTTGTTTCGGCGGTCGATCTTATAAAAGGCATAGGAATGTGCGCCGGAATGAATGTCGTCAATGTTGAGGGCGCTACCGGCAACATACACACGAACTTTACCGGTAAAGCCAACGCCGCCATAGATGCGTTCAAAAACGGCTCCGATCTTGTTTATGTTCATGTTGAGGCTCCGGACGAATGCGGCCACCGTGCGGAGATCGAAAATAAGGTGCGGGCTGTCGAGCTTATCGATGAAAAGATTCTCGCGCCTGTTTACAGTTATCTTGAAGGTTCGGGGGATGATTTCGGTATAATGGTGCTCCCGGACCACCCGACTCCCGTGCGTCTGCGCACGCATACATCCGACCCGGTGCCCTATTTTATGTACAGCAACCGTGTCAAAATGAGCGGCGTCGATACATTCACCGAGGAAAGCGCGCGTTCGATGAACGCTTATATGCCTGACGGCTCAAAGCTGATGCAGGCGTTCATCGATTATTGCGGGAAGTAATATCGAAAGGAGAACAAAATGGCAGACTTTGATCCAAACGGAAAGGACTACACCGGTCACGATGTGAGTGGAGTGAACTTCGCTCATAACGATCGCAAAAACAATGACAAGCAGTCGATGGTGGCGGAAATATTCGATTATTACGAACTGTGCATTTATTCTCTTTGCGCGGTCATAGTGCTGTTCAGCTTTTTCATCCGCCTGTGCCGCGTTGACGGTCAGTCGATGGAGGATACTCTTCACCACGGCGAGATGCTTGTGGTGTCGGATGTGTTTTATACGCCGGAGCGCGGAGATATAATCGTTTTTCATCAGACAGGAAGCCAGAGCCAGGGCGTGTATTTGGGCTATTCGCTCAACGAGCCTGTGGTAAAACGCGTTATAGCGACAGGCGGCGAGTGGATAGATATCGACTATGTTGACGGCAAGCTGGAGGTGACGATATACGACAGCAATATGGAAAACCCGCGCGTGCTTGATGAAACATATGCAAAATACAGCGGTGTAGCGCTCGCCAATCCCGCGGGATCTTACTCGTATCCGCTCAGGATACCGGAGGGATATGTGTTCGTTATGGGCGATAACCGCTGGCATTCCTCCGACAGCCGGTCTTCCATAATCGGACTTGTTGACACACGGCGCATACTCGGTCATGCACTTATGCGTCTCACTCCGTTCGATAAAATGGGAGCTGTGGATTGATGGGTATTCAGTCAAAACAAATACAGTGGTTCCCTGGGCATATGGCGAAAACGCGCCGAATGATCAGTGAAAATCTTTCGGCGGTCGATGCGGTGATCGAGATACTGGACGCACGCATTCCTGCCTCCTCGCGCAACCCGGAGATAGACCGCATATGCGGCGAAAAGCCGAGGCTTGTTCTTTTGAACAAATCCGGGCTTGCCGATGAGTCTGTGACTGCACGCTGGGTCGAGCGATACACTCAAAACGGTATCGTGTGCCTTTCCTGCGACTGCCAGAGCGGCAGCGGGATACAGCGCATTGCGCCCGCTTTGCGCAGTCTGTGCGCCGGGAAGCTTGAAAGATACCGTGACAAGGGCATGGAAGGCAGAAAGCTGAAAACGATGGTGCTCGGCATCCCGAATGTAGGCAAATCATCCCTGATAAACAGACTTACCGGTGCCAAAAAAGCCAAGGTGGAAAACCGTCCGGGCGTTACGCTTGACAAGCAGTGGGTCGCAACGGGGATCGGTATCGACCTGCTTGATATGCCGGGAGTCCTTTGGCCGAAATTCGATGATAAGCGCGTGGCTGAAAATCTTGCCATCACCGGAGCGATAAAGGATGCGATACTCGACCCCGAGGAGCTTGCCTCCGTCCTTTGCGACAGACTTTATGCGCTCTGCCCCGCTCTGCTTTGCGAGCGTTATCGTCTCGGAGCGCCGGAGGCGCTTTCCGGTCTTAAGGGCTATGAGATACTTGAGGCTGTCGGCAGACGCCGCGGATATCTTATATCTGGCGGAGAGGTCAATCTTGAGCGAGCGGCAAAAATGATGCTCGATGAATTCAGAAGTGCCAAAATAGGGCGCATATCGCTTGAAGTGCCTAAAAAATAAAGCTGTACGGAGGCGCGTATAATGCCGAAAAAAGAAATAAAAGAGCTTGACTTCAATATCGAAAGAGACCTTGAGGCGCGCGGATACGGTCGCATATGCGGCATTGATGAAGCCGGCAGAGGCCCGCTTTGCGGTCCCGTGGTAGCCGCGGCGTGCGTGCTGCCTATGGATGCTCATATCGAAGGCTTGAACGATTCAAAAAAGCTCACGCCGCAAAAGCGGGATCTTTTGTTCGATATAATAAAAGCAACGGCTTACGACTATGCGATAGCCGAGGCATCGGTTGAAGAGATAGATGAGCTGAACATCCTCGGCGCAACGCTCCTTGCGATGAGAAGGGCTGTATCTTTGCTTGCAATAAAGCCGGATTACCTCCTTGTTGACGGAAATGTATTCCGCGGATTTGATATTCCCGGTAAATCTGTGGTCAAGGGCGACAGCAAGTCGCCGTCGATCGCCGCGGCGTCGATACTTGCCAAGGTTGCGCGTGACCGTATATGTGAGAGACTTGATGCCGAATATCCCGAATACGGGATCGCAAAGCACAAGGGCTACTGTACTCCTGCTCACCGGGAAGCCCTCGAGCGGCTTGGTCCCGCGCCGATATACCGCAAGCAGTTCATACGTTTTCTCGATAAGAAATGAAGGATAAAAAACTCTCCGTGCGACTTGACGGTGGCGGCAGCGCGGATAAGACTGTAAAGAACACCTCCAACGCGCGCGCTGCGCACGGAAGGATCGGCGAGGATGCCGCGGCGGAATTTCTTGAGCGGAACGGGTACACCGTAAAGGGGCGAAACGTGCGTTTGGGCAGGCATGAGCTTGATATAATCGCCGAGGATGATGAATATCTTGTTTTTGTTGAGGTCAAAACTCGCACGGAAGCGCCCGCGGGCTGTCTTTATACATACGGCAGACCTGCGGCGGCTGTAAATTACGAAAAAAAGCTCAACACCGTAGCGGCTGCAAACGAATATCTTCGTATGCTGCGCGCGGAGGAACGCGCCAACACCAAACGCGCAAGGATAGACGTGATAGAGGTCTACCTTGCACGCGGCAATTCGGATGATCCCGAAATATCAAAGATAAATCATATACGCAATGCATTCGGCGCAAGATAATGCGCCGCAAAGCATGGAAAGGTAACAATAATGAAACTTTTTGACCTACACTGCGACACGCCGTACAGACTGAGCTCGCGCAAGCAGGAGCTCCTCGACAACAATCTTCACATTTCACTTAAAAAAGTCGAGGCATACGAAAATTACGGTCAGGTGGCTGCCGTATGCGCCGAATACAAAAAGGATGATGCAACGGCATTTGCAAGATTTCTTGAGATCTCCGACAACTTTTTCGATCAGCTTGCCAAAAATGCCGACCGCGCGACTCTTTGCCGTATCGGTGCGGATATAAAAGCGGCATGGGACTGCGGCAAGGTCGCATACATGCTCGGCGTTGAGGATGCGCGCATACTTGAAAATGATATTTCGAGAATGGATTTTTTGTATGACCGCGGCGTTCGCATATTGACGCTCATGTGGGCTGGCAATACTATCATAGGAGGCTCACACAATACCGAGGACGGTCTTACCGAATTCGGCAAGCGCGTTGTGGCGCGCTGCTGTGAGCTTGGCATAATTCCCGACGTTTCGCACGCCAGCGCCGCATCGGTCGATGATACCGCGGCGATCGTTGCCGAGTATAAAAGACCGTTTATCGCATCGCACTCATGCGCATATTCTCTGTACGGTCACACCCGCAACCTGCGCGACCGTCACATAGATGCCGTGATCGCATCCGGCGGTCTTATCGGACAGAGTCTTTGCCGCTCGCATCTCGCACCGGACGGTGCCGGTATCTCCGATATCGTGAAGCATATTGAATATTATCTCTCGCGCGGCGCGGGCGATCATCTTGCCCTGGGCTGCGACCTTGACGGTACCGACCTGCCGGACGGCATTGAAGATGTGCGCGACCTTATGAAGATCATCGAGCCGCTGTCACGCGACGGTGTGAGCGACGAGCAGATAGAAAAGATCTTTTGGCGCAACGCATATGAATTTGCAGTCAAAAACATAGGATACGGAACAAAAAAGGATTGACCGAAATGAAGTACATCAGCACGCGCGACACGCGCGTTGAACCCGAAAAAATAAGCTCGGCTGAGGCGATAAAGCGCGGCTTGGCTCCGGACGGCGGGCTTTACCTGCCGGAGGTGATCCCCACGACGGATATGGATTTTATCACTTCCCTTTCCGGGCTTTCTTACAGTGAAGCGGCAGTTAAAATATTGTCGCTTTATCTTGATGATTATACGGAAGAGGAGCTGACCGAGGACTGCCGTGCCGCATACGGTGCATCGTTCGGCGACGATCCCGCGCCGGTTAAAAAAGCCGGCGACGGTGTTTACTGCCTTGAGCTTTGGCACGGTCCGACATGCGCATTCAAGGATATGGCGCTTCAGCTCATGCCGCGTCTCCTTTCACGCGCGCTCGGCAAAACCGGCGAACACCGCACGGCTCTTGTTTTGGTAGCGACATCTGGCGACACCGGCAAGGCGGCGCTTGAGGGCTATAAAAATGTTCCCGGCGTTGCGATAAAGGTTTTTTACCCCGTCGATGGAGTGAGTCGCGTTCAGAAACTGCAAATGATGACTCAGGACGGAGACAATGTTGACGTATGCGCGATAAGGGGCAATTTTGACGATGCACAGTCCGGTGTAAAACGTATTTTTGCCGACAGCGCCATGCGGGAGGAGCTTGACCGCCGCGGGTATTTCTTATCAAGCGCCAATTCGATAAACTGGGGCAGACTCGTTCCGCAGATCGTATACTATTATGTAGGTTACTCAAAGCTCGCGGTGTCCGGCGTCATAAAGCCCGGAGAGATGATCGACATAGCTGTCCCGACCGGTAATTTCGGCAACATATTTGCCGCATACCTTGCCTGCCGTATGGGACTTCCGGTGCGCAGACTCATATGCGCTTCAAACTCTAACAATATCCTTACCGATTTTCTTTCCACCGGCGTGTATGACCGCAACCGTGCGTTCCATACTACTATGTCGCCGTCTATGGACATACTCATTTCAAGCAATCTTGAAAGACTTATCTATCTTATGACCGATGCCAAAACAACGGCATCGCTTATGAGCCGGCTGTCCGAGACCGGAAAATATGAGGTCCCCGCGGGTGTTCTCGACAGGATCCATGATAAATTCGTCGGCTTTTGTGCCGATGAAGCGGAGACAGCTTCTGCGATAAAGCGGCATTATGAGAGAGATGGATATCTTTGCGATACGCACACCGCCGTTGCGCTTTCCTGCGTTGACGGATATTTGACAGGCTGCACCGGTTCGGATAGACTGCCGGTCCTTACAGCATCGACTGCAAGCCCCTACAAGTTCGCGGGAGACGTTTGGGGGTCGCTTACGGGTAAGAATGCCCCTGAAGGCGCCGCGGCTCTCGAGGCGCTCTCGCAGCTCACGCACACGGATATCCCGACGCCGCTTGCCGGACTTGAAGAAAGACGCATAGTATTTGACCGTGTCTGCGACGTAGCGGATATGGCGCATGATGTGCTGAGCGCTTTGAAATAATAAAATGAGGCGCCGCGAGCGGCGCCCCGTGGATGTTTTTCGTTCCGAGTGTCGTTTCCCCCAAGCAGCGGCGAAAAGCCGCTGCTTGGAGCGGCTGCCATCCAAGATCATATGTCAGCATCCGGACAGCCGTGGTTCACTTGGGTCGCGAAAGGCTCTCAGTCGTTGGTTCTCGGCTTGAAGGTCGAGCACTCGGTGGCGTCGCTTGTTGTGGCGCTGGTGGGACCTACAACGATCTGGTTGGCGGTGCAGTAGCAATCGCCGTTGTGGTGTGCGCAGTTTTTAACGTCGCAGACTATGCCTTCAATGTGCTTGCAACCGCACTTTTCGTGATTTACGTTGGCGTTCAGCTTTTCTTCCATTTTGTTTTACCCTTCCTTGCTTGGTCTTCGGTGTCTGATGCCGGGCATCAGATATGCAGATATTACCGCCGCCATGGCGGTACGGGTATAGTATATCCCGCATCACAGCTTTTATGCGCCGCGTGCGCCGCAGGAGGTTTGAAATGTCATTATACACAATAGCCGACCTTCACCTGCCGGGCGCCGACGGGAAGGCAAAGTCGATGGAGGTTTTCGGTCAACGTTGGTTCGATTCGCAGAACCGCATCGAGCGCAACTGGCGTACGCTCGTGGCGCCGGATGATACCGTTGTTATCCCCGGAGATATAAGCTGGGCGATGAATCTTGCGGAGGCGCGGGATGATTTTGCGTTCATCGATTCCCTGCCCGGCATAAAATATATAGGAAAAGGCAATCACGATTTCTGGTGGGCTACCGCCTCAAAAATGAACGCCTTTTTTGCCGAAAACGGTTTTTCGACACTGAACATCCTGTATAATAACGCTTATATAGCGGGTGGAGCAGTGATATGCGGGTCGCGCGGATGGTTTTTTGACGAGGGATCGCAAAAGACTGTCGGGGAGGTCAGTTGGGAAAAGATAAATAACCGCGAGACCTTGCGGCTTGAAATGAGCCTCAAGGCTGCCGCGAAATTGCGCGACGCCTCCGGCGGACTTCCCGTTATCGCTTTTTTGCATTTTCCTCCGGTGTGGAACGGCGCGGTTGCCAGAGGACCGGTCGATGCCCTTCATTCATACGGCGTTACGCGGTGCTATTTCGGGCATATCCACAGTGCGTG
>ULWY01072449.1_pt1 | contig 21484 bp, 21 predicted proteins | sample 1960761 | NCBI WGS metagenome assembly ULWY01 (sample SAMEA4835824, study PRJEB28245) | human gut metagenome | biome: gut microbiome; material: fecal sample | place: Denmark | collected 2008 | reverse complement strand
GTATAGTTAGTACTAACATTTCCTGTATTCTTTACAGTAAACGTTTTAGAAACTGAATTACCTGGTACAGCATTAGCCAGAGTTATCTCATCACCATCTTTGTACTCTAAAGCCATAACACCATTAGTAACAACTACATTATTAGTATCTTTATTACCAGATATATTAGCAACAAAGTAAGCATAAGAACTTGCTATAGCAATACTTACTAGTAACAAACTTCCTATAATTGATAAAATTAATATTTTCTTATCCTTCATACTAAACCTCTCTCTATATATTATTGACCGAATAAATAATTTTATAATATTGCATGGCAAATTGTCATACACTATCATTAACATGATAACACAAAATATCGTATTTTTGAATACCCAAATTTCAAAAAAAGTCTACTCCCACTAAACCTTAATAAAATAAAAATAAACAAAAAGGAGTACTAAAAAGTACTCAAAATATATTTACTATATCTTTAATCGTAATAAAAATCATTAACAACATTAAAATTAAGAATCCAATAGCATGACACCAACCTTCAATATTCTTATCAATTGGTTTACCACGTAATTTTTCAATAATAATAAATACTACATGACCACCATCAAAGGCTGGGAATGGTAATAAATTCATAAATCCTAAGTTAATAGAAAAATATGCTGTTAAATAGATTATTTGCGCTAGTCCTAGGGCAAAAGACTGTTCAACAATGGAATACATCCCAACGGGACCACTTAACGAATTAACGCCCAATTTACCCGTAAATAATCCCCCAATAATCGTAAACATTGACTCATAAATACTCGTAAACTTAGAAGCTGCATACTTAATTGAAGCCCCTAAACCATAAGATTTCTCACTAGCAATAGATATGCCAAATACCTTAGTCTTACTACCATCTTCTAAAACGCTCTCTTGGGGTTTAACCTTTAAAGTCTCTTCCGTATTATCTTCATGTCTAACTTTAATCTCATAATATTCTTTCTTATTATCTAAAGTTAATAGAACCTGTGCTCTATCCCAAGTCTTAGTCTTCTTATTATCAACTGCTAAAATAACATCACCATCTTTGCCTCCCGCTAAACTATAAGCCGAATTTTCTTGTACTTTAAGAATCTTAGGAGTAGTTGAATTAGCACCCCATATAATAGCAATTAAAAATAATAATACAAAAGCTGTAATAAAGTTCATAGTAACACCCGCAACTAAGATTAATACTCTTTGCCACCAAGGTTTATTACACATAAACTTACTCTTATCAACCTTTTCATCATCCTCCATGACCTCACCAGCCATCTGAACAAATCCCCCAATAGGTAAAGCCCTAATAGAATATTGAATCTTATCTTTACCCATATGTTTAAATATAACTGGCCCCATACCTATAGAAAACTCATAAATATGAACCCCACATTTTTTAGCTACTAAAAAATGTCCTAATTCATGTACTAATACTAGTATACCTAGCATTAGTATTAAAATAATAATATATATAATCCACATAATAATCCTCTTTTCTCTTTATAATATCGTACATAATATAATATATACTAAAATAGCAAATATTAAACTATCTAATCTATCTAATATACCACCATGTCCCACTATTACTTTAGAAAAATCTTTAATACCATTCTCTCTTTTTATCTTACTAAAGAAGATATCTCCCATTTGACTTACTAATGATATTATTAAAGTTAATATTATAATATTTAAAACATGACTACCATCAATTACTGCTAAGTAATAAAATGTTCCTATTATAGTAGCACATAAACTACCAGCAATACTACCTTCTATACTCTTATTAGGAGATATCTTACTAAACTTATGACTTCCTATTAATGACCCAATTAAGTAAGCAAATATATCTGTACTCATACTTACTAATACAATGTATAAAAGTACCCATTTATTACTTTCATATAACATAATAACACTATTAAATAACATTCCTAAAAGTAAAGTAAAACCCATTAAGTAAATAGCATCCTTAGTTTTATAACTATTAACAAAAATAGTAGGAATTAATAAACTAAGTATCGTAAATGCTATTGCTTGGTAAGAAAGCCCTAAAAATAAAGCATACCCACTAGGATTTAGAAATACTAAAACAATTAAAGAAACAATACTTAAAGAAATAGCTACAACATCAAATCTTTCATGACTTTCTTTTAAGTTAAAGATCTCTCTTAACGCTAAAAGTCCTAAAATAACACATAGTACTTTAAAAAGAATACCCCCTACTAAGAATATAGGAATACCAATAATAGCTAGTGATAAAGCCCCAATTACCCTTTTTTTCACTTACTATTACCCCCAAATCTTCTCTCACGACAATTATACGCCCTAATAGCTTTATCAAACTCACTCTCATTAAAAGCTGGCCAATGACAATCAGGAAAATACATCTCCGCATAAGATAATTGCCATAACATAAAGTTACTTAATCTAACCTCTCCACTCGTTCGAATCATTAAATCAATTGGTGGTAAGTCTTGATATAAGTGTTTAGCAAATTCTTCTTCCGTAATATCATCAATACTTAATTTATTATCTAATACTAACTTAGCAATCTCTTTAGTCGCATCAACTATCTCGGCATGACCCCCATAGTTTAAACAAATATTAAAAACACCCCCCGTATTATCTTTAGTTAAACTACTAATCTCTTCCATAGCGTCCAATACATCATCTCTAAGACCACTCTTACGTCCACTAAAAATAACTTTAATATTATCTTTATGTAACGAGACATACTCTTTCTTAAATTCTTTAACAAACATATCCATTAAGTATTTAACTTCGTCTTGTGTTCTTTTAAAATTCTCTGTTGAAAACGCAAAAACAGATAAATACTTAACTCCCCTACTAAATATATAATTCGTAAGTTTTCTAATATTTTCAAAACCCCTTCTATGACCTTCTAACTTAGGTAATTTATGTTCCTTAGCCCATCTTCTATTACCATCTAATATAATAGCCACATGATTAGGTATTTTTTCTTCATTCATCTTTATATCCTCCATAATAATTATACTTTTTATTTATCTAATAGTCAAAGTTAGTTACGATAATTTTTACTTATCATTTCCATATCTTGACATAAAAACTTAATTCTTTCAATAATCCTACTTGATTTTACTGGTTCACTTCCATTATTAGATAAGTGTCTTTCTAGTTCTTTTAATGTAAAATTCGACGTAAAGAAAGTGGTTTTAAGATTATTCATCCTTGTTTGTAAGATAGTACCAAGTATCTCATCTCTCCCCCAATCCGTTACCTTTTCGGCTCCTATATCATCAATTATTAAAATATCAACATTACTCAAGTAATCAATTGTATCCCCTAGGCTATCAAAGTTATTCTTCAAATCTCTTAGTAACGTAGGAAAATAAACAGTCTCCGTACTATAATGTTTTTTAGTAAGCTCATTAGCCATAGCACTTAATATATAAGTTTTCCCACATCCAAAATTACCATGTAAATATAACCCCTTACTTCTCTTATTAGGATCATACTCTTTAATAAAATTAGTAACCCATTTTAATACTTCATAACGATTTTTATCAGTTTTATCAATATCTTTTAAAGACGCTAACTCTAAGGTTTTAGCGGCTGTAACTTTCTCTTGTTCTTTTTTTATTTGTTCTTTCTTATATCGACAGGCAATGTAAGAAAAAAGAACATGATTATTATAATTTTGGGGATAATTAACACACCCTAGTTCTTTGTTTTTACAAGCAGCTAAACCTGGACAATTCTTACAATTTTTTAATTCTTCCACCGTATTTTGTAATTTCGTCGTATATTTCATAATCTCATTCTCACTAAGATTTAATTTACTTACTAATGATACAAAATCTGGGTCTTTAAGGGCCTTTAAGTAATTATCTTTAACACTATTTTCCAGCAAACGATTCGTAGTTACAAGCATATCATTCAAATCCTTTCATTAAGTCTTCTAATTCTTTTTGTTCTTCCACACTAGCTTCTTCTTTCTTAATTTCTTCCTTAAACCAAACCGGCGTCGCCTCTGGTGTCTTAATAGTAGCCGGAGCTTTTTTCATAATTTTTTTCTGTTCGGCTTCAGCTAAACGCATCGCCTCATCCGCCGTTTCAACACCACTTCTTACCCATTGACCCGCAATAGTCTCTACAAAAGCTTGATTTAACTTATTATTATTCTTCTTTAATACATAGTCGATTAAAACATTTACAACCGCTGGTTTAAGTCCTAAATCACACATTAAATTTTCTAATAATCTTAAGTCTCTATTTGTTGGTGCGACCCCATGATACTTATTCTTTAAAAAATCATAAGGCTTTGTATTTTCAAACACATAAATAATACGTGCTCTTTTTGAACTATCTCCCATTGGACTTTTTAAGTACTCTGGTTGACTACGATATATCAAAGTTGGTAAACGCCCATTATTTTGATAAGTATAATAATTTCTGGCATACTTTCTTAAATCTTCGGCTACAATAAACCCTTTTTCATTAATCGTATTACGTAAAATCTCCGCCATTTTTAAAGTATCTAAGTTATACACAAAAGCCAAATTCTCAATAAGTTCCTTCGAACGTTTATTAAGACTTCTCTCATTCAATAACCCTTTAGGTAATGAACTAACCAAAAGTTCAAAATCAATAACATCAGTAGCTTTAACATTTAACTTATTCTTATCTTTAACATCAAATTCTGGTACGATAGTAGAAGACTTAAACGTCATATTAATTGACTTAGATATATCTTCATACCCATTTAAATCAATATTTAATTTTTGATAAGTATTCTTAATACTTTCATACTCACTCTTACCAATATTATTATATAAAACCACATTAAAGATAGGATGAGATAAAAACTCTTTCGGACTTAAAGGACTATATAACTCATAAACATAAGAATTAACATCCCCTTCTTTAAAGAACGTTCTTATAAGCCCCACAGCCTCTAAAGACTCTCTAGCTAACCTAATAGTCTCTAAATCACTTTTAATAATAGTCATTAAATGATGATGATTAAAATCTCTACTCATTATTTCTAAAGTATCTAAATCACGCCACAAAGTTAAATATAGGGATATAGCAATCGGCCCAATAATTGGTTCATAAAGCGATATTAAATTATTCTTATCTTCATTAGTTAGAATAGTTTTATTAACTACCGTATAAATATCTGCTGGAAGTAAGCTTGCGATTGCCATATTTACCACCCTTTCTTAATGTATTATAAGGGATAGTTAAAAAAAAAGAAATACCTAGAAAGATATTTCTTAAATTTTCTAAAACCAAGTATCAACCAAATTAACACTTGTTGATTCAGGCATTGGATCAGGTAACCCTAGACTTGCCACTAATGGTACTTTAAAAGCATTACCAAAACATAAAGCCATACCTGGTCTTAACGTCTTAACTTTATTAATCATATTCTCACTAATATTAGCCGTAATCTTTTTAATTAACTCTAAATCATCCGGATAATATAATTTCAACACAATAAAGTTAGAACATTGAGATATAGAAGTAGTTGAAAGTTCACTAGGTCTTTGGGTAATTAGCCCTAAAATAATCCCATACTTACGTCCTTCCTTAGTAATTCTATCAAATATATTATAACCAATAACTTCAATATCATTATCATTCTTAACATATCTATGGGCTTCTTCTATTATCATATGAATAGGAAAACTAGCCCTTGGTTTAATTGCCGTAACATAATTATAAAATAACTTAGCATAAATCTTCGTTAGGGTCTTTGCCATACGTTCATCTATATAATTTAAATTCATATTAACTAACTGTACTGGCGTACCATCATTCTTACTAAAGAACCTCTTAATATATTCATTCTTACTAATAACATCTTTAAATTCAAAGAATTTCTTATAATCACTATTAATAATTGAGTTCAATCTAACCTTTAATTTATTTAACTTATCAAACTGGGTATTGGAGTTTAAAACACCTTCATTAATAAGTGAAAATTCTAAAGCACTAGCTAAGTCATCTAAAGTATAAACGAAGTTAGGAACAATATCCAAAGAATTTAAATCAAAACTAGTAAAGTCTTTTAAGAAATCTATTACTAAATCAATCGCATTCATTTTCCCTTGATTATCTATTAATAAACATTGTTTGAAAGTACGATTATATCCTGGCGATTTAATAGTTGAATCTAAATTAATATTCTTCGTATTATACTTAGTTAGCATAGCAATAATTTGATCACGTAACTGGTTAGCAGTCTTCCCACTAGATAAGATATCCATAACCCTAGATGCAATAATATAATCTTTATATTTAACAGTCTTTTCATCTTGACTATTAAAGATATAAACCAATCTTAAAGTATTTTCTATTACCGGAATAATAGTCGGATCATCAACATTTAAAAGAAGTGCCAACTCATCTACTCCTAAGAAGTAGGCGGGAATTTTAACAATATCCCCATCTACTCTTCCCGTTGTATCAGTAGTATAACATTTATATCCCATGTTAGGAAGTTTATTTAACCCTAAGAAAGCATGATTATATTCCCCATAAACATCAAATATTACAAAGTGCGACTTAGTAGGCATAACTTCATCATTATAATAAAATATATTTTGAATAATACGCGTAACACTGCAGGATTTACCACTACCTGTATTTCCTAAAACAGCAAAATGATTAGCAAAAAGTTGATTTATATCAGCAGTTATTTTAAAACCAGGATAAGTAAGAGACTCCCCAATTAAAACATTATTTTTATTTGTATAATCTTGGCTACCTAAAATGTATTCTAGTTCTCTTTTAGTTATAATACGACATCCAGCCTCAGCATTAGGTTTTTTAATAACTCCTGGTATAAAAGTATTATTTATAATCTCCCCAATTAAAAGAATCTCCACAGCCTCAGCATCAATATTCTCTATTTCCCCCACTATTTGACGATTAGCATCATTAAAAACAACATGATACCCTAAAACACCTGTTTCCGCTTTACCAGCCAAATTTTGAACATAAATCGTATCTCCAAATATCTTAATTACTTTTCCAAACATGATATCACCTATTCTCTATTTATAAGAATATCATATTTTTTTAAAATTTTCTAGAGTAATACTTGCGTTACATTATACTTATATATTTCTAATATACTTACGGCCCTACGACTCTTTACTCCCCCATGACAATAAATATAGTAGTGTTCATTAGGGTTCAAATAATTTTTAAAGTTATATATTAATTTTTGATAAGGAATATTAATTGCCCCAGTAACATGACTCTTATTGTAAGTTATAGCATCCTCAATATCTATTAATGTCCCCATACTAGAATTATAATCCTTTATACTTATAGATTTCATTTCATCACCTAAAGTATTTTATGTTTTAAAAAAATTTATGGTACTAAAAAACTAGCAACAATGCTAGTTATTATTATTCATCATCATCCCCAAAGAAATCATCAAAAAATTCATCATCACTAATAACATTATTATTAAATACTACCGAATCAACATCAACATTTATTTTTGGCTTATCTTGACTATCTAAAACATTATTTTTTACTTCTTCATGTTTTTCTTCTACTTTTGGTGTAGGTATTTCTATCTTAGTAGGTTCTTTAACTTCTGTCTTAGGTAATTGATAATTATCAATACTTGGTAAGTCAAAGTTAAAGCTACTTTGATTTATTCTTGGTTTTGGCTCTGCTTCAACTGTTTTTGGTTGAGCTTGCACTACTGGTTCTGGTTGAATTATTTTTGTATCTTTAATTGGTGTAGGAGCTACTGGCTCAATTATTGGTTTAATTTGAGGTTCTGGCTCTACTACATTATTAGCAAGTGGTTTTTCGATTTCTTTTAAGACAGTATCAATATCCGGTGTTGGAATATTTATATTTGCAGTATCAGTTTCTGATTTAGGTTCTAAAGTAGGAGTTGAACCCAAAGTATTACTTGCTTCTTGTTTTTTCTTCTCCTCTTCTTTAGCTTTAGCTTCTTCAGCATCTAATTCCGCAATTTTTCTATCTATATCACGCATCATAGCGTCTAAATCCAAATTAGTACTAAAAGGACTACTAGATTTAGGTGCTGCATCAAATGGACTAGGCGTTGAACCACCAAATGGACTTGCCATATTGCCAAATGGACTCATTCCACCCCCAAATGGATTCATAGGATTAAATCCACCACCCATTGGATTATTATTACCCTCAGCCATCATTTTTTCTTTTTTCTTTTCTTTTACAAATGTCTTAATATCAAATATTTCTACTGGTTTAGTTGGCCTTGTAGGAAATGAAGCTTCTTGAATTGTATATCCCCAGTTAACTTGATCATTCATCGGTAATTTAGTTTTAAATGGACTTTTACGTAAACGCATAAGGATAGCTTCACCAAATTTAAGTTTTTGTAAGTCTGTTACAGTTACTAATGGTGTAGAAGCTGTTTTATCTTTTTCTTTAGATTTTACTTCACCACACATTTTACTAATTTCTTCTAAAGCCGCAAGCTCAGTTGAAATTAAATAAATTGTATTACCACAGTTACCACGAATTACCTCTGCAACTTCTTTACCATAAACATCATTTAATTGGGCAAAGTTTTGAATAATAAAGGTAAAACGCATCCCTCTTGAACGAGCTGCTGTAACCATAGAATCTACATCTTTTAATGGTGGCATGTTAGCAAACTCATCTAAAATAAAGTTCGTTCTAATTGGTAATCTACCACCATTTTCTTGAGCAACATCAATTAATGTTTCATAACATTGTTTAATAAATATTGTTGCTAAAGCATGGTATGTTGTTTTTTCATCATGAATTACAATAAATACTGCTGTTTTTTGTTTTCCAATATCTAAAAGACTAAAATCACTATGACTTAACATTTCTGATAGGTTTTCACGTGAAGCGAAAAGACGGATTTTTTGTCTAAATGTCGACATGATACCACCCTTAGTATCACTTGGAGCATTAATTGTATTAGAAGCAAAGATATAAGGAGATGAGGCTTCACCTTTCATTGTAAAGTACTCTTTAGTATAGTTAGATGCTCCTAATCTTTCTTCACCAACTGTTGACATAACACTAATAGAGTTAATATTAATTTCATCTTCTTTAGCATCTTGGAATAATCCTAGTGCTAAACCTGAGAAGAAGTCAGCTGCACTCTTTTCCCAGAATGGTTCCCCTTTATTATTAGGGTCATACAAGATATTTAAAGCAACATCATCTAATAACTCAGTTGATTTATCTTTATTACCCATTTTTTGATATTGATAAGGTAGTGTTAATGGGTTCCAAGCATTACCATGACTTGGATCACGGAAGTTAAGAACAATAACATTATATCCTAACTCTTTTAATCTATTAGCCGCCGAAGTATAAAGTTCACCCTTAGGGTCAGTAATAATCATTGACTCACCCTTTTTAGCTAATAGATTAACTAAAGGTTTAACAATACACCTTGATTTACCCGAACCAGAAGAACCAATTACTAAGGTATGGTATTCACCATTATCTACCCAGATTTGATTTTTCTTCATATCAATAGCAAGAGGAACTCCCGCTGCATTAGTTTTTTCATCAGTTGTAGTAACAGCCTCAACATCTCTATCTGTTTTTATTTCTTTATCTTTAGCCCATCTAGCATAACCTTTTTCTTCTTTATCTCTTACATCAAGTCCAGGTCGTCCCTTTTCTTTTTCAAAGATGTATGATGATACTGAAGAAAATATCATTATCATAGCTATAACAAATAACATTAAAGTAATACCTATAAACTTAGGTCCAAAGGCTGGAAATGGGTTTAATCCCCAAAGTTTTCCTTCTGACCCAAAAGTTGTAAAATTCATTACCCCAATGGCACATAAATATAGTAAAAATACACTAAAAACAACAAATATTATTAAATCTTTTGATGATATTCTAAATTTCATCTATTCAACACCCAATTTCTATTAATAATTATACTATATAAAATAGATAATATCTATAACTTTATTTTAGAAAGCCAAATAGCTTCTAGGATTTACTAATTGTCCGCTTGTATTATACATTTCTAAATGTAAGTGGTTACCAGTAGAATCACCAGTCGAACCTACATAACCAATAACTTGACCAGCTTTAACAGTTGACCCTACACCTAGTCCTTCTTTAAATGCTGACATATGGGCATACAATGTAGCCGTTCCATCACTATTTTGAATTTTTATATAATTTCCCCATGAATTATGATACTGACGATTTGTTATTGTTCCATCATGAACTGCTATTATTGGTGTTCCACCAGCTGCTGCAAAATCCGTACCTCTATGTGGTTTATATCCAATTCCTGGAGGTGCCCCAAATTCACAAGAAACATAACTATAACTTTGAAGTGGCATTACAAATCCCGCTGCATTAGCAGTAACTCCACTAATTATTTCTGGTGCACTATTTCCACTTGAACTAGTATTTCCAGAAGATATATTTCCTCGATAATAATAATTTAATATTTTATCATAAGTATATCCTTGTACTGAAGCAAGGTAATAAGAACCATACTGACTCATTCCATTACCATGACCTTTATTAGTACCAGTATTACATACATAATTCTTATATATACTACTAACATTTTGTTCTACCCAGTCAACTGGTATTTTCTGGTTATTTTGTTTTAAAGTATAATAATTATCGTCTTTAGAGGACCAACAGAATGCATCATATTGTGTCGAAACTACATTACCATCTTGATATAATATTTCCCCAGCTGTCGCAGTTACGGCATCTATTATTTTTTGATTAGTTGTTGGTCTAAATACTTGGAAATTAGTACTATTTTCAATGCTACATGTTCCATTATTTTCATTAGTATGTGTTAATAAATAACTTCTTGCTGCAACGGCGAAAGCTTTATAAACTTCATCGTCATTAAAGCCACCAACTTCCGCAGCAACAACACCTGCTACATAATCTTCAAATTGATAAACACCCGCATAATCGCCATTAGTTATTTCAACATTGCTACAATAGTTTACTACTTGGTCTTTATCAGCAGCACTACATATATTTACAATCTTGCCTTTCATGTCATCAGTTTGACCAAGATAATTTTGAATTATTCTTTCCTTACTATCAAAAATTCCAGGATTTAAAGCGTCCATATTTACTTCTTCTAATGTTGGATTATTGTAATATGTTAATGTCTGTCTTTTAGTGCTAGATACAGCTGCTACTATTCTATGATCCAATTTATCGTCTTCACTTAAGCTTTCACTTACTTCATCATCACTATTATAATCAGTAGGGTTAGACATATCTATTAAATCAAGTTTTGAATAATTAGATGTACTTTTCAATGTACAAGATTCATCACTAGAATTATAATCAGAGTTACGTATTAAATCACTTTGAACAACAATTCCCATAGCAGCATAAACATTATCATCATTATAATCTTTAAAATAATACTTTACAGCACCAGCCATATATTCATCCAACGTATAAGTTCCTGCATAATCTCCACCTTCTATTATAACAGTTTTACATACTGGAGAGTTTAAACATTTCTCACCATTCTTTTCATTCATAAATGAACTGAAAATAACCGCTACTATAGCTATAATAACAATGAATAAAAATATTGGAATGAGTATTGGTAATATGTGTAACACAATGCGAATTATTTTAGCTATCTCTACTTTTTGTTTTATACTTTTAGTAGTTTGACTCTGGCTACTTTGTTCAACATTATCCGCTATTTTATTTTCTAAATCCGATTCATCATTTGGTTCATTATTATTTGTATCTTGATTATCAACAATATTATTACTATTTATTTCTGAAAGACCATTAATGCCTTGACTTAATGGTAAACGATTTTTTGAAGGATTTTTACTATTATGCCATGGATTATAATTTTCTTTATTTATATTATTTTGTGATTGTTCAGAAGGATTATGAGCCTTAGTAGTCTGAGGTTCAGGAGATGAAGGAACCATATTTTTATTAAATGTATTAGGATTACTAGAAGTTAATGGGTTAACATTTTGAGTTGGAACATTATTAACTTGTGGACTCTGACCACTAGCACCACCTGAAGCATTAGCAGCCATATCTATACCCTTATCAGCTAAATCCATCGCACCACTATCGGCTAGTTTATTAGTAGCATTTTGGGTCATTTTACCAGCAGGATTAAATTTGTTCATTGTATTCATGGCATTACCAACGCCACGTGTTAAATCTTGCCCAACTTTGGAATTATTAACTACATCTCCTACTTTGGAACCTATTTTAGCACCAGCAGCCCCACCTAAAGCTGCCCCCGCAGCAGTGGCGCCACCCTTAACGGCAGTTTGAGCTAGACGTTGGTTAGAATCCACGTTATGCTGTTCTTGTTGTTCTTTGCTTTGTTTATTATTATTTTGATTAGAATTCATTTTACCACCGCCTTATAACAATTCTATTTTAACATAAATTTTTATTAAAAAAAACAGCAAAATGTGCTGTCTTATGAGTTTTATAGACCTCCGCCTGAACCGAATGAATCAAGTTCTTCATTTGTACAAATAACATATATTTGCATTCTTCTAGAACCACAAATAAATAATCCTTGTCCTTGATTATAACCTTTAATATTATTTTTCTCTGCCTCGTTTAAATCAATAAGTTTTCCTAAATCATCTACCGCTTGTTTTCTTAAGCCCATTACTAAGTAGTAAGAAGCATTATCAAATATTGCTTTACCATGCATTATTAAGTTAGGTGCGGCAAAATCTGTAGGTTGTTGAGTAATAATTATAGTTCCACTATTATATTTACGAGAACGTCTTTGAATTTGGGCTAAGAACTCAGCACCTAACTCATTACGTGATGATAATAATACATGAGCTTCATCAACATTTAATACTGATGTTGTATTCTTATCTAAACATAAACCCCAAGCATATTTTAAAATATTAAAGAATATAGCATTTCTAATATTTTCATCACTATTCATTATTTCTTTAATATTAAATACAACAAAATCGCTATTAATACTTAATGTTGTATGACCATTAAAGTAATATCTTAATTCATTAGTAAAAGGTCTAATTTTTAGTTCTAATCTTTCTAATATATCTCTTTCTCTAGTTTTATCTGGCATTGATAAGATTTTACCACGAATTGTAGCATAAACATCATCAAATGTTGGATAATCGGCACTAGTTAATTTAGAAAAATCCGTATTAAAATCTATTTTAAATCTCTTATATGTATCTTGAACAATCTCACTAAACATCGTTAGAACATCTTCTTCAATATCTGGAGAATAATATTTTAAGAATGCTTTTAATGATTGTAACGCTCTAGTTAATACTGTATAACCAAGTCCTTGAGCTAAATCTTCTTCGTCTGCATCAGCAACAACTTCTAATGGGTTTATCATTCCATAAGCCCCACCTTTACCAAGGTCTAAGAAGTCACCATTAAGGAACTTAGCCATATCTTCTAATTCACCTTCTGGGTCAATTGCAATTACTTTGTATCCATTTCTAATATGGCTTCTTAGTAGAAGTTTTGCTGCTGTTGATTTACCTGAACCAGAAGTACCTAAAATAATCATATTAGCATTATTTCTATTATGCTCTTTTTTTACTTGATACAAGAATTGATTAAATAATACAACACCACCAGAGTAATCAACTCCAAATAGCATTGAATTTCCAGCATCTTTAACACTATCAAAGACAAACGGATACATAGCTGCTAATGTAGGACTTGGAATTGGAGTACCAATTCTTTCTTCAATATCTTGTTTTGGAAATATTGGAAGTATTGACTTCAATACTTTTTCTTGTTCAAACATTAATGGAATTCCTTGCATGCCCATAGCATCCAAGAAACTTCTAACATTCATTTTTTTATTTTCTAAATCTTCTTTAGAATCTCCCATTATCATTACATGTAATTGGAAATCAAATATTCTTGATTGAGTTGCTGCTAACATTTGAACAAATTGTTCTAATGATTCATAATCTTGTCTAATCCTTTCTTGAATTGTTCTATCATTTTCATTTTGATAGCGCATTTTTAAGTCAGCAATTTCTTTATTAATCATCTTAGACATTGTGCTAAATTCAATTGGAATATGTTTAGCAACCACTTTAACACCAGAAATATTTGAAAGATCTGATAAATATCCGATTGGAACATATTTAGGATAACTAATTATCGTAAATATAGTACAATATTTGCCACTAATAATAAAATCTGTAACATTAAAGTTAATTCCTTTTGGCGCTAATTCGCTTTTAATATTCAACATTAAAACATCACCGTCCCAAAATTAGTAGTACTTCCACCATTTAAGAAATTATCTAAAACCATTCTTAAATCATTGTTAGATACTTGAAAAGCATTTAATCCACAATTAGCAAGTCCCATACTCAATGTTTTTAATTTTTTTTGAATTATATCCATTCTTTTTTCTTTAAACAATATAAAGTATTCCGTATCAACAACGTTATATTCTGCTCCCATAAATGCATTAGCTTTATTTATATCTTGCATAATTAATTTTCTTTTTACATTATCATTAGTCTTTTGATATAAAACTTGTAATTGTGCTAAATATGAATTGATATCAACTGGTCTATCAGCAATTGTTAACCAAAATTCGAAATCAATTGTATTATAAAAGTTTCTTAATTGAGCAATAACATTGTTTTGTGAAAGTTGATCTAAAATAAATATATTTTTAGGTTCAATTTTCACCCCACATACGAATTCTCCATTTTCTAATTGAATCATACCATTTTGAATATTCTTTACCGGTAGCCAATCTTCACAATATTTACTAGTCTCATTTGTTTTAACGATCCCTGAAGACATCTTTCACACACCAACCTTTCCACATGTATCTTCTTCTATTAGTATAGAAGCTTATTACATTGCCTATTAATGTCATTACGTTATGATAATTTGGCACAGGCATTACTAAAAACAACGTTACAAATAAAGGCATACACATAAGGAGTATTTGAGTTAAGCTTGTTGTTTGAAAAATTAAAAGCATAAACATTGTTATAGTAGCACCACTACCAAATATTATTAAATCCTTCCAAGTAAAGAAGCCAAATATTAACAACGACTTCTTTGAATTGGCAGGAATTAAATTATTATTTCCCATTTTATTCCTATTCCTCCTTTATTATTTGCTATCACCTTTTTTATCAGATCCATTAGATTGTGAACCACCACCAAATTGACCAGTAGGTACTGGAGAACCTATACCAGTTTGCTTTATAAACGCATTTAAATTTTGTTGAAGTTTTTGACCTTCTAAACTATTAGCATAATCTTTTGCAGCTTTTTCATTTTCACGCTTAATAACAAAATTTATATCATCCTGAGTTTGCTTAATAATTTCTCCCATATAAGGATCTCCATTGGATAATGTTTTAATTTCATCTTTTGTAAGTGCTGCATATTTCGCTCTAGCTTGAACAGCAGCCAGTCTTTTATATTCGTCAGGACTAATATTATAGGCTGCATAAGCATCTTGAACACTTTTCTTAGCATTTTCAATTTCTGAATCGTAGGAATGTTGAGCTACATCAACTTTTCGTCTTGAATCAGTAGCCAATTTTTTGGCCTCATTAATTTGCTGTTCATAATTTTCAATTTTACTTCTACCGGCGCTTAAATTTTGTAAATATTCTTTTGAATTTTTGAAATTTGCTAACTCATTTTCTAAGTTTGATACTTTTGCATCATTTGTAGCAGCCTCATTATTAGCTTGCTGTACAAGTGCATCTCTTTTAGAAATAATATCATTGTAATTTTTCTTAGCAGCAAGGTAATCAGCTTGCCTACTATTTTGAGCTGATTTTCTATAAGCATCAAGACTCTGATCATAAGCTTTTTGCTTACCAGTCAAAAGTGAAGGCTCGTTATCTCCCTTTAAAATATTTTTATAATAATCTCTTGCAGAAGAGCCAAATTGGTTACCCTTACCCTTGCCTTTTAAATTTTTAGCTGCACCATACTTCATAGCGGCAACAACATCTTGGCCATTTCTTCTAGCAAAGTATCCCGCTCCGGCAGCAGCTGTTGCTGTGCCACCTAGTGTACTTAAAGCATCTCCAAGAACACCTCTGCCTTTTAAGCCAATACTGAAACCCTTTGAATCGATTCCAGTTATTTCACTAATAAGTTTTGGAGCCTGTTTCATAAAATCAAATAAAGCACATATAATAATCGCTTTAATTAAAAGAACTGTAATAATTCCTGGTTGAGTTGCACATGCCCCTTCAAATAACTGATTATTTTCTAATAAATTTGGCAAATGATTAATTATATAAATAACAAACGCCATAGCAAATATTCTAACAAAAACTTCTAAAAAACAAGAAACTGTCTTAGATAGCCAATTTTTAAATACTTTCTTTTGACCTGGGATTATGGTTAACAATATAGGTAATGGTGCTAATAATTGAAGATAAGCTAGTTTTACCGCTCTTAATCCAGCATCTAAACAATAACCTAATAAAACATATGCACAAAATAATCCAGCAACAGTAGATATAATAATTAAATAAGTAATATTTCCATCTACGACATCGCCTAAAAGTGGTCCGAAAGCACTTATAAACAAATCACCCTCACGTGCAGAATTAACTGCAGCTTGATACCCATCCATATTTGAATCTTTCGGAATAAAGAAACTTTGAAATAGTTCTGTTGCCAGTGTAGCACCAGCATTTTCATTAGTTGAATCAATGTTTTCATAGTTTTCTTCAATTAACCATTTAGGAATAATGTTTTCACATAAAATAGCTTTTTGTACTCTATATGCATATGTAAAAACAGTTGGAACTATAGCAATACCTACTATAGCTAAAGCCACATTTGGAATTACTTTTCCTAATGAATTATCCCCCTTCGAGGCTTTATCAGGATCAATAATTGCAGTTAATAATGCATATGCAACCAAGAATAAAGCAACTACGCCAATAAATATATATACTCTATTTGCCATATCTGTTAGTGTATTGGCATCTAAAACCCTTGCTCCAGCCAAAAGAGTAAATATAGAATATGTATAATTTATAACAGCATAAACCATACTATCAATTACTAAAAATAGAGCATCAATTGTTGCCCAGATGCCTTTCCATAAAGCTTGACCGGTAAAGATGTCAAATAGAGTTCCTAAAACACCCATTGTTAGCATAAAAATACTCCTTTCTAAAATTATTCTGGAAGACCAATCCCACAAGTTCCATAAATACTAAAAATGCCAAATAGCCAATCCAATAGCAATGGAATTACAAATAATAAAACAGCATAAATTAATCTTTTTATTGTCTTGCTTCCAAGTTTAGATAAATCATCTTTTCCACCTGAAGCAACTGCTTTAATTAAATCTATTATTGTCATAACAATTACTAATATTGGTCCAGCAATTTTCATTAATCCAAAAGCATCTTGTAATATCTCTGTTAATTCAGTTCCAAGCAGTCCTTTGCAAGCTGCAACTCCAGTATCATCTACAGCATAGCTTATATTCATATTAGCCATAAAAATTAAAAATGAAAAAACAATAAATTTCAGTTTATTAAAAGTCTTATTATTTTTCATAAAAAGTCACCTCAATACAAGGAAATTATAACATAAAAAAAGTAATATTTGTAAAAAACATTACTTTTTTTAATTATAATCCTAAATATGTCTTACAAGCTGTCCAGCCTTCAGCGTCTTTGCCACCTGAATTAGCAACAGCAGACATTATTAAACCAACAATTGATGGTATAAAGAATATAACAACAGCAGCCATTGCACGCATTGCAAATGATTTTAAAGATTTTTTAATTTCATCATCTTTAGAGCCAACAACAGCTTTTCCCACATCCATCATACCAAATACAATTAATAACATAGGTATAACGATTTTAAATGCTGTAATTACATATCCTATTAAGGTTAACAAACCTTGTAAGTTTCCACAAAATGTTCCAGCGTCCATAAACACATCTCCTCTTTCATAACTCTAATTTTATAAGAAAACTAAGCCATTGTCAAGCAATATTTACGCACATTTTACGGGCATAATAGAGTTATTATATAAAAATATAAATATTAGAAAAAAACTCTATAGGTTTTCCTATAAAGTTATTCATCTTTTACAATGCCAAATAATTTTCCAACAGGTTTCTTAACCCCACCACTAGGAATCTGTTTATCAAATCCCAACTTATATAATAAATCATTAAGAACAGGATTCTTCTCTTTCTTATCATCTAAAGGTGGTATTGCATCAAAAACCTTACATCTTGATTCATACTCAAAATCTTTAATATCTTTCTCACTTAAAAGACTCTTATTTAAAACTATTTTATAATTACGCATTTTTTCTAAAATCATTCTATCGGTACGAATCATTTTATTTAACTTAATAGTAGAAGGTTCAATTAGATGAATTACTTCCTTAATTGATGTTATTTTAGGTGATTCATTAATATCAACTAAAATAACATCATATCTGCTATTAGGATTTTTAATAATAGAATCCAATTCTCCTGTTGTAACACTTCTTAAATCACTATCATTAAAATACATAAAATCATTCTTATCTACTTCTACTGCTAAAACACTATAATTAGCATCTAATTGTTTCTTTAACATATAAGTTAGTGTTGTAGCTCCCGCATCCGTAGTTAAATTCTTAATTGCAATAACCCTCGAACCCATAAATACTTTATTTACTGATTCGTTAATAAAATTAGAGTTAATACTACCCGGCGCTAAATTAATATTAGTTCCACTAGTACCACCAGTCGCCCCACCTAAAATATGGTATTGTGCTACATCTTTATAAGTATTAGGATTATCTATTAAATACACAATAGAATCAATATTTTTAGTAAAATTATATATTCCCATTGATACTAAACTAGATAAATACATAGGTGAGTTAACTTCTTTTGAATCATCTAAAAGAAGTATTACTTTACTCATATCTAACCCAAATGATAACTTTTGAATATTAGCAATATTACGATAATCTTTAACTGCTGTAATATCTAAAATCATCTTATTAAAGAAGAAATTTTGAAAATTACTTACAATTACTTCCGCATCATATTCTCCTCTAACATTCTTTATTACATCAATATTTAAATTAGATAACATTTCACTATATCTATTCGAAATAATTACGTTCATAAATCCTCCTTGTTATAGACCATAAGCCCTATCTAAATCAATAGTTCTTCCCCCAGCATTAAAAGTAAACAAATTACCTAATATTGGTAAATCGGTTCTCGTAAAAAATATTACTCTAAAGTAACTTCTTCCAGGTTTCGCACTATTATATCCTGATACTCTTTTAATACAATAATAATACTTAGTACCAGGATTAGAAGTCTCAAAGTTACCAAAAGACCCATCACTTAATGACCTTGCCCCATAATAATCATCAGGACAAGTACCAGTCTCTTTATAACCACTACCTAATAAATAATTATTTATAATGGCAATACTTCCCGCACTAGTAGACCCACTACTGCTATCGGTTAAACCTTCATATTTTTCTAAAATCGATATTACTTCATTTTTTACTTTAAAAGTCTTAGAATAATTTATTGTAATAGCTAAATAAGCCGAAAATATCAAGATAAATATTATTGCTAATTGAAATATCCAGGTTGATCCAACTGATTCACGCATAATTATACACCATCCTCTACTGGATAGTAAATATTTTTTGAAGTACCAATCAAATTAAAATTAAACATCTTACCAATTATTGGAATATCCAAAGAAAAAAACACTTTAACTTTATAATATTTAACACTTGGAAATTGATTATACTTATCTGACATATTACTATTAACATTTACTGTTTTAATACAAAACATTGCTTTATCTTGAGATTCACTATTAATAGTATATCCTACTCCATCATATTCATTATCACATTTACCAGTAGAACGATATCCTACCGTATTCATATATTCTCTTATTTCTTCCAAAGTACTGCTATCTAATCCATTATGTTTATGAATTATATTAAGCATTTCATTTTTAACATTATAGGCTTTAGTTTGATTAACGGATATGCAAAGATACCCTGAAAATAGCAAGATAAAAACTATAACGATATTAGTTAACCCTAGTGCTCCTACAGACTCTTTCATACCCTTTTATCCTTTCCATGGACAATATATTGTGCTGTCTTTATAATGACACGTAACCCTAGTACAACCACCAGGGTCCGTACATTTTTCACAATATGCTTTACTGCATTTAGTATTAGCGTCCATATTATTTTTAATACTAGGCCATATTATGGTATAGAAAAAAGCCATAAGAAGCCCTACGGCTATTACAACTACAATAGTTGAATTTAATTCTCCTGTGGCTTCTTTCATATTAATGCCTCACTAATTTTTAAAGGTACATTTGCCTTCCCAAGTAGCATCTCCATTTTCGTCATATGCTTGACAAGAATTACATACTTGGCTTCCGTTTCCCTTATCTTGGCAATCACTACATTGAGCAGTAGCACAATAAGTATTAGCTTTAATACTATTTTGAATATTTGGCCAAACAAAGGCATAGAAGAATGCAGCAACAGCAGCTATAGCAACTACTGTTACAACTGTCATATTTAATTCACCAGTAGCTTCTTTCATATTTTATCTTTCCTCCTTATCGTATAAATTTATTATATAAAATTTTTTTCAAATTTACAATATCATTTTAAAAAATGACAAAAAAACTAGGTATAAATATCCCCTAGTTCAACACAAATTATATATCTTTTACTATCACTTTTAACTGAATGTGAGAGCAGCCTTGAAAAGATCATAGTCCCTATGAGCTTTTCCTTCAATTACTTTGACATCAAAGCTATAACTTTATAGGCAAAAGAAAACTGGGCTTAACAAATCTCCTAGCTTATCTAATGTTATCAACAATATAATCATGACATTTTTTCTCTAATAATCTAAAATTGCAACAGCGGTCAAGCACATTTGGATAAAGTCTTTTATTATTATACTGTTCATGAAAATGAACTAATTTTTTTAAAATTATTTTTCTATCTTTGTTAATTGAAGACAGCTGGTTTTCCAATAGAAGTTTGTATTTAGCATCTTTAATAGTTGGAATTACTTCTGTTAGTTCTTCGATAGGACATGGTATCATATTGTTAAAATTGATTACACCTAATTTTCCATCTTCTATTAACCAAATTCAACAGCTTTTTTCTTCATTTTTTGATGTTTCGGTTTTGGAGAAGAAAGAGGAGCAAAATAATTATTTCCATTATATTTATACAATATTCCAACATATGGTCGGGTGTGATTTTTATTAAAAAGTACTCTAGTGTCAAATTTTCTTAAATATTCAACATATCTTTCAGAAATATAGTATAAATTTAATCTATTCGGTTCCATATACACTCCTAATTTAAAAGCTAGGCAATTCTACCTAGCGCTTTTTTAACTCCCATTAA
>ULWY01021411.1_pt1 | contig 21606 bp, 22 predicted proteins | sample 1960761 | NCBI WGS metagenome assembly ULWY01 (sample SAMEA4835824, study PRJEB28245) | human gut metagenome | biome: gut microbiome; material: fecal sample | place: Denmark | collected 2008 | reverse complement strand
ACCATTTTCATATCTGGATTTTCGATAGTGTGATACATAATTGATGTTATAAAAAATTCAAATGGAACAATTAAAAATAATTCTGGAACAAACATCTGAATAATCATTACAACTGTGCCAAAGATTATAAACAACCATAAAGGAATATATTTTTTACTAAAATTTTTCAAATTAGAAAATGCTGAAATAACCATTACTATAATATAAACCGTCGATATCAAATAACTTGCATAAACACCTATGCCATAACTATAAAGACCACCAGTTTCTAAAGTTTTAAACTTTAAACTAGAAAATAAAATTATAAATGAAAAAATCAAATTTAGTACCAATATAGTCTTAGAAAATTTATTTTTCTTATTTTCCGCAAGTTTTTTCGAAATACAAATAACATAAACCGTAAATAATGCAGTCCACGAAATCATAGAAATAAGATAAATTTTACCAATCAAAACATTTATAATAGATAAAGCATTTCCTTTTAAACATAAATAAGAAGCAATTCCTGTTACAGATTCCAGTATAGTAACAATTATCAAATATCCATATATAGTATTTTCTCTACTTTTTATTTTCTTTTTCAAGAAGAAACAGAAGCAGATTAATATTGTATATAATAATCCAGAAATATTAAGGAAAATCATAGAATCCACATAGCATCACCCTATTATAAATTATAACATCAATGCTGTTTTCCAGCAATAATAAAGAGAACACAAAATGTTCTCTCATATATATTATTTTATTAATTTTTTTCCAGAAGATTCAGGATACACTATTTCAAAATTTTTAACGCCCATATTATCAGATTCAATTTGTAAATTGATAGAGACACCAGGAATACCATTTTCCATTATTTTATGGAAATCATGTTTACCCATTGTATTTTTTGGTATATCATCAACAAAAGTCCAAATCTCAGGTATATCCCTAAAATTAGCCTGATAAAAATCATTAGCCTTTCCATCAATAAAGTAATCTTTTACATGACGAGTTATAAAATCTTCTAAATCGATATTTCTAAACTTTTCTCCTAATTTAACATATGCTCTTGGAACATTTCCACCTTGTTTCTCATCATAACTTGGAACAATAATACAGTCATCAACTTCAGTAAAGCTAGAAATCAAACTTTCAATATTAGCAGGATATATATTATAAGCATCTTTTCTATTAAACATTCTGTCCATACGTTCAACAAATTCTAAACTTCCATCTGGAAGTTTCCTTACAACATCCTTTGTTGGTAAATAACGAACACCGTCAATAATTTCAGTTTGAACAACAATATTACCATCTAATATACCAGAAGTTAAATTAGGACTGGAAACCATAGCTTCACCCTCAATAGAATTACCATCTTCAACAATAATTTGTTTTGATTTCGGATCTCTAATCAAATATGTTGTCAAAGGAAGAGGTACTCCCATTCCACCTACATGGTTGTAACCGTCCAACGTAAAAGTTCCACAACCACAAAGCTGAGATAAACCATGCCCTTTCTTTAAAACTATATCAGCCCCATGTTTTTTGAAAAAGTCATTGATCAATTCTTCATCGCCAGTAACAGTTGGAGTTCCACCACTTACTGCTTGTTTTAAAAAAGACAAGTCAGCTCCCTCAAGAGTTGGATCTTTTAACATTGAAACCCAAGCAGGATGATTTGCCATAACAATAGCAGGCTTATAAGCTAACAAATATTTTCCAAAACTTTCCGGTTGAAATAGAGGTAATTGTACTAATTCCATTCCTTGACTAAAGCCTAAATGCACTGTATTAACAGAACCATAAGCTGCAAAATACGGAATAAAATGTAATATCTTTTGACCAGGTTCAAAAACTATATCAGCCAAATCATGCTGCTTTATCAATGCATTTCTATTAAAATCAGTTATTGGTATTGGTTTACCCATACCAGTAGTAGTTCCAGAAGTATGAGTGATTAATGATAAATCAGAAGGAGTCATAGTATCATAATCAATTTGTTGATATTTACTATTTCTTAAAGCATCACCAATTCTAACAACATTTCCATCAAATCTATTAAAATGATAAACAATTTTTCCGATTTCCTGGATTTTCTTTGGCATTTGTGAATTCATAAAAGGAGAATGATATAAAACTATATTTCTAACTTTAAATTCATCCTTTAATCTTGAAGATGCTTTTTTTAAACTCTGTGCATATAGCAAATCCAAAGAAATTATGTCTGTGATTTTTTCATCATTAATATATCTCTCAATTTTTTCAGGATTCGTCGTAGGATCAATAAAATCGCAAACAGCACCAGTCATATCTAAAGCATAATCAATAATAGCAGTTTCTGCAACATTAGGCATTAATACTAATGCTCTAGAATTGTTGTTTCTAGATATGCCTAACGCTGAAAAAGCCCTAGCTGTATCATCCCAAGCTTCAAACATTTCGCCATACGACATTTTATGCTCATCCTCTGACAAAGCAACATTATCAAGTCTAGAACTATTTCTATCTTTAATCAATTTCCAACTTTTAACATCCGGAATACTAGTATCTTTACCAGCTAATAAACTCTTATAATACTCATCTATACTAATCTTATACATAGATACAATATCACCATATATGCCAACCGCATACCCTTTCCAATTGCCGTTTATTATAACACGAAACTTATTTTTCTTCAAGATAAAAGAAGTAAATTACTAATTCACTTCAATATTACAATAAATTCAATTGTTAATCAATACTAAAAACCATATCTAAGAATTTCAAATTTTGTATTATAATTTACTCCATCAATATTAGCTAAATATTCTGAAGGATAAAGCAAATCAAACAAAGCATTTTTACCAAAGCCAATAGAGCCTCCTCTATCTAAAACTATTCCTAAAAATGTATAATCATCATAACTAATTCTAACTATTGTACCAAATGGATAAGAATTATCTCCAGCAAGTATTCTAACATTACCATAATAACTATCATTATAATAAATATCGCCATTACCAACATAAATACCATATGCTAAATACCCAGAACACAAATAACAGTCTGAACCATATCTAGATAATTTACCCACTTGTACTTCCAATTTATCATCATTTGTATTTGTATCGGCATTTACATCTATATTTATATTATCATCTTTAATTACATTATCTTTATCAATTATTTCACTACTTGCATATACATACTCTGTATCTGTGTCTATTTTATCATTAATATTTAACATATATACACTAAAAACAATCAATGTAATTATTAAATAACTAATTACACATTTATAAATTTTCATAAAAAAACTCCCTGTAGATATAACAATATCATATCTACAAGAAGTTTACAATACTTTACATATATTGGCAATTACTCAGTTCTCTCACATGTATATCCAGATGCATTCATATTTTTTTCAATTGTATCTATATTTTGTTCATTCTTAAATTCTGGATAAATACCACCTGCTTCTATATAAGCCGAAGTAACTGTATCTTCATTAATTGAAGCATAAGTAAAACTTTGCGTTTCCACAACAACACTATCAGATTGACTACAATTAACTTTAATTCCATCCAAAGAATTAACTTGATCCTGTAACAATCTACATTTATTCATCAAATCATCTAGTGAATCACTATCTAAAACAGCATCACCTCTAGTAGAAGTAACATAGGTAAGTTTATCTAATTTACTATCAGAAAAATTAAATTGAGCCGTATAGTTAATATTAAATCTATCAGTAGATTTATCTAACTTACAAGTTAAAAGACCAGTAGTTATAATAGGAGCATCCTTCTGTTCTTTTTCAGCTTTTTTAATTGATACAAAATTAGTTATATTAGGTAAAAAATAAACCAAAGCAAACATAAATATAAAGAATACAATCATAAGCATATATTTACCCTTACTAACTGGAACTGGCTCATATTTTTCACTTTCTTCTTTTTCTTTCCTTTTTTTAGCCTCTAATTCCTCAGACATTTTCTTAGACATAATAACTGTTGGTGTAGTATTTTCTTCTTGCTGTTTAAACAATTTAAATCGTTGATCTTCACGCTTTGAGTTATTAACATCATTAAGCGATGAAGAAGAAGTATCTTTCTCAACAGTACTAGAAACATTTTGATTAGGAATAGAACCAATATTATTTGTAGGAACGTTAGTTGTAGTATTTTGTTCTAAATTATTATCATTATTATTAGGATTAACATTATTATTCATCACTAACCATCCTCCTATTCTTAACTAATTATAACATATAATTTTATCTTAAACTAGTAACTTTCTCTTGAAAGTCATCACTTCTTACTATATAACTACCAGAAGTAATTATATCAACACCCATACATAAATCCTTAGTTTTATCATTTACTCCACCATCTACGTTTATAACAGCTCTAGAATTATATGAATCAAGTAAAGCCCTAACTTCCTTTATTTTATCAGTAGTTTCTTCAATGAATTCTTGTCCACCCTTTCCAGGTTCAACACTCATAACTAAAACTAAATCTATATATGGTAAATATGGAACCAATTCACTTACACGTGTTTCTGGTTTAATAGCTAAACCTGCCTTAATAGAATAACTATGAATAAGTTTTAAACACTCTTCAATATTTTGATTTACTTCAACATGAAAAGTTATATATTCTGTATTAAGTTCTGCATATAATGGAATATATTTACTCGGATCATCAACCATCAAATGAACATCTAATCTCTTAGACGTATATTTATAAATATTTTTCATTTCACTAAATGGCATCGTTTTATTTTTAACAAATTTCCCATCCATTATATCAACATGAATATAATCAACATCAGTCTCATTTAATTTAACTAAATCTCTAACCAAATCTTTACAACTTAAAAATGACGCACTTACTTTCACTATTTATCCTCCTTAATAAAACTTAAATAATTTTTATATCTACTATCTAATATATCATTCGCTAAAACTGCCTTTTTCACCACACATTCTTTTTCTTTTGTATGCATACAGTCTTTAAATGGACAAGGATAATTATGAAACTCTATAAAAGCATCTCTAATCTCTTCTTTACTATACTTATCAAAATCCAGTGCAGAAAAACCAGGAGTATCCATAACCTTTCCACCAAATATTTGAAATAATTCTACTACTCTTGTCGTGTGTCTACCACGTCCAAGTGCTAAAGATACCTCTCCAGTTTCTAAATTCCAATTTGGATTAAGTTTATTAAGTAAAGTACTTTTTCCAGCACCTGTTTGACCAGTAAAAACACTAGTTTTATTTTGAATAAGTTTTTTTATCTTATCAAGCTCCTGATTAGAAACAACTTTATATCCAAGCCCTCTATAATAATCCAATAAAGAGTTAACTTCCTGATACTTATCTTCATCAACTAAATCTTTTTTAGTAATACAAATAATTGCATCAACATTATGTAATTTCATAAGTATTAATAATTTATCAAGTAAATTTAATGAAAAGTCAGGATGAACTAAACTTGTAACTATAAAGGCTTGATCAATATTACTAACTTTTGGTCTTTCAAACTCATTCTTTCTTGGTAATATTTCTTCAATTAATTTTTTTTCTATACTGAAAAGAACATAATCACCAACAACTGGTGTAATATGCTCTTTTCTAAATATTCCTCTACATTTACAAGGATAGACTTCTCCATTACAACTAACATAATGTAAATCACTAACTATTTTAATTATTTGTCCTTGCATATATACCTCTCTACTTAACTATTAGTATTGTCTCCACTACTACCTTCGTCCTTATCTTTATCTTTATCATTTGAAGGAATTGTCGTAGGTGCCTTTGCAATTGTTACTTTTAAAGATGTTCCCTTATATATTGGACTACCAGGAGTTCTAGACTGATTAATAACTTTTCCCGGAGCATAAATAGTTGTTTCTTCTTCAACTTTAGTAAGATTTAATTCATATTTATTACAAAATGCTTCCACATCTTCTATTGACCAACCTTCACTTTTCATATCTGGAAAAGTCTCCATTATATCTGGAATATATAAAGTAATAGAATCACCTTTTTTAACTTCAGATCCAGCTGCTAAAGATTGTCCAATAATCTCTTGCTCATCATATTCCTTATCCTTATCTGCTACTTCTTTTTTCTCTATTGTAACATCTAAGTTATATTTAGTTTCTAGAATAGTTTGAACTTCAATATAGTTCTTACCAGTATAATCTTCTATTTTATATACTTCTTCTCCTGTTGATTTATAAATAGTAACTACTGTTCCAGGTTTAACACTTCTACCTTCTTCAGGATCAGTTCTTGTAACTCTATTTTTATCAACCTTAGTAGAAGACTCTGTCTTAATTTTAGTATTAACATCTAAACCAAGTGCCTGTAACTTTTTTTCACAAGTACTTATTTTATCGCCTTCACAATCTGGAACAGAAACTGGCTTATCATTAGCAAAAAATGGAACGATAAAGAAAACAGTAACCAAAGCTAAAGCTAATACACCAAATATTATTGCTAAAATAATAATAATTTTATTGCTCTTTTTTTCAATTATATCTTCATCCTCAATCTTTTTAGCAACTTCCTCGGTATCATCTTTTTCATCCTTAGAATCGTCTTTAGTCTCATCCATATTTTCAAGTTTTTTAATACGTTTCGTATTTTCAACCTCATGCTCAGGATATTTATACTGATAAACTGGCTCATTTATTCGATCATCATCAAGTGCTGTAAGTAAATCTTCATGCATACTTCTTGCATCATCATATCTGTTCTTTGGATTTTTAGCCGTTGCTTTACGGATAATATTCTCAATACTTTGCGGTATTGCAGGATTTTCTTCCCTCAAACTAGGAAGAGGATCTCTCATATGTTTAAGAGCTATCTCAACTGCATTGTCACCTTTAAAAGGTAAACTACCACTTAAAAGTTCATAGAAAATAATACCCATTGAATAAATATCACTTTTAATTGTACATCCTTTTCCAGAAGCTTGTTCTGGTGGTAAATAATGAACACTACCCATAACAGAATTAGTTTGTGTAAGCTGAGTTGAATTAAGTGCCATTGCAATACCAAAATCTGTTATTTTAATTTGACCATCATCTTTAATCATAATGTTTTGTGGTTTCAAATCTCTATGAATAATATAAGAATCATGTGCATGAGCCATACCATCTGTAAGTTGTAACATAATATCAATTGCCTCAGATAAAGTAAGAGTTCCTCTCTTCTTCAACAATTGTTTTAATGTCTTACCTTCGATATATTCCATAACTATATAATAAAGTCCATTATCCTCACCAACATCATATACTTCAACTATATTAGGATGTGCAAGTGAAGAAGCTGATAAAGCTTCTCTTTGAAACCTTCTCACAAATTTCTCATCATTAGATAAATCTCCACGTAACACTTTTATCGCTACATTTCTATCTAGTATCGTATCATAGCCAAGATAAACATTGGCCATTCCACCTTCACCAATTGATCTTATAATTTCATAACGATCATTTATTTTTTGTCCTTTCGCAATCACTATTTGTCACCTTCTTCTTCTAAAGTCAAATAAGCAACCGAAATATTATCTGTACCCCCACGATTATTCGCTTTTTTAATCAATTTTTCTACCTTTTCCTCAACACTACCTTCACCAAGTAGTACTTTTTCTATTTGTTCTCTATCTAACATATTAGTAAGTCCATCACTACATAATAGAACCTCTCTAATATTCATATCCATATCACATTCAAATATATCAACATCTACATTTATTGCGGCACCAAGAGCCTTCATCAATACATTTTTCTTAGGATGACTACTAGCCTCCTCTTTAGTAAGTTCTCCAGCACTAACTAATAAATTAACCAAAGTATGGTCATAAGTAACCTTTCTTAATTCATCATCCTTTAACACAAAACCAGAAGAGTCTCCAACATTTCCAAATAATAGATAATCTTTTGTATAAACTGCAAGTACTAATGTTGTACCCATTCCCTTACTCTCAGGATGCGTCTTTTCATGTTGAAAAATCAAAGTATTAATTTCATCAACAGCATCTCTAATCCAATTTATAGCGCTAACCTTATTTAAATGAATAAAAGTTTCTTTAAAGTGTTTACCTAAATAACCAATGGCAATCGAACTAGCAACCTCACCGGCAGAATGTCCACCCATTCCATCAGCTATTGCTAGTAAGTATTCATCATCACTATTTCTAACTATAATGACGCTATCTTCATTATGATCTCTAACTTTACCCGCATCAGTTAAATAAAATGATCTCATACTTCCTCCTTTTTACTTCTAAGTTGTCCACATGCAGCACTTATCTTACTGCCAAATTCTTTTCTGATAGTTACACTGATATTATTTTTCTTAAGTATATCATAGAATTTCATAATTTGAACAGTACTACTTCGCTTAAAGTTTAAATTATGTGTCTCATTATATGGAATCAGGTTAATATAACAGTTCATATTCCTAACCAAATTACTAAGTTCTAAAGCACATTCCACACTATCATTAATACCATCTAATAAAACATATTCAAAAGTAATTCTTCTATTAGTCTTATTATAATATTCTTTTAACGCTGGTATAAGTACTTCTAAAGGATACACTTTATTAATTGGCATTATTTTATCTCTAATCTCATCATTAGGAGCATGTAGGCTAACCGCTAAATTAAACTGTAAACCCAACTCACTAAATTCTTTTATTTTTGGAACAATTCCACAAGTAGATACCGTTATATGTCTAGATCCTATTGCAAGTCCCTTAGGATGATTAATAATCTTCAAAAATTTAACTAGATTATCATAATTATCAAAAGGTTCACCAATTCCCATCACAACAACATGACTAATTCTCTCTTTCAAATCTTCCTCAATCATTAAAATCTGTAAAACCATTTCATAAGTTTCTAGATTACGTACCTTTTTTCTTCTTCCAGATTCACAAAACCTACATCCCATATTGCAACCAACTTCAGAAGAAACACAAACACTATTACCATAGTCATGTTTCATCAAAACTGCTTCAATATGTTCTGAATCACTAAGTTCAAATAAGTACTTACAAACATCAACATCTCTTTCTACACTAACTAATTTTAAATGATCAATACTATAATCATGAGAAACTTTTTCTAATAATTCTTTTTTTATATTAGTAGCTTCATCATAACTTTTTATTCTCTTCTCATACAACCAAGAAAACAACTGATCAGCATGAAACTTTTTAGAACCAACGTCTATAAAATAATTTTCTAATTCTTCCAAAGTTAATCCATAAATATTCAAAACAAATCACCTAACAATCTATATGTATTATACAATATTTTTCCAAAAAGAAAAAGAATTGCTAATCAATAGGACTAACAATTTCTGAAATATTTCCAAAATCACTATAATTCAGTGTAATCAAGAAAGTATTATTACAAATATTTTTATACTTACCATAACTACTTAAATTTAATTCTATTTTATTAATTTGCCCTTCACTATCCGTTGAGAACTTAATGTCATTAGGTATATCCTCTATATCTATATCTGTTTTATCTAATTTTTCTACTATATTAGCTGTTGCAATTTGAAAATTATAAATAGCTTCCCCAGATTCAAACTCTGTTTTTGAAATATAAGAAGCATCCACAAAAATATCACTAATTTTATTATAATCTAAAAATTCCTCATATAAATATGGATTATCGGTTTTAATCCACAAACCATTATTATTTTTAAAATACTCTAACGAATTTTTATAATATTGCACTTCAACAGAATCAACTGTATATGTAAATAATTGTGAAGTACCATCACTAACACCAGAATAATTATAATTAATACCATCAACACTAATTGTATAATCATACTTATAATTTTTTGCAGTTAATGCTGTATCAGATAAATCATTGCCCTTATAATCATCTATAGAAGTCGTATATTTAGGACTTATTCTAGCAACTACTGCCAATATCAAAAAGAATAATAAATAAAAACCAAAGAATAAAATAGCTCTACCTTTAGGTGTCTTTTTTAATTCTTTAATTAAATCTCTAAACTTCTTAATCTTTTCCTTCATTTACTTTAACACCTTACCAATTAAATTTTTATCATGTAAACCATTTATATAACTAGAAGCAGTCATTCTTTTTTTACCAAATGGTTTAATATCTGTAAGAATTATTTCCCCTGTACCAGTCATAACACCAATACCATTTTTATAAAGACCAGTTATACAGCCAATCTTTTTATCATTAAATTTTCTATTACTTATTTCTGCACGATATATTTTAAATTCTTGATCATCTATTAATAAATTAGCTCCAGGTACAGGAGATAATCCTCTTATTTGATTAAATACTTGTTCCTGACTTTTATTTAAATCAATATGTTCTTCTTCTCTTTTAATATTATAAGCATAAGTTGCTTCTTTCTCATTCTGTTTTTCTCTCTTATTAGTACCATCAATAATACTAGGTAATGTTTCTAATAATAATTTTTTCCCCATCATACTAAGTCTATCGTGTAAACTTTCTAAGTCATCACTAGAAAGAATTGTAGTAGAGTCTTTAGAAATAATATCACCAGTATCCATCTTTTCATCCATATACATTATCGTTATACCAGTTTCACTATAACCATCAATGATAGCTCTATGAATTGGTGCCCCACCTCTTAATTTAGGAAGTAATGAAGCATGCACATTAATACAGCCAAGTCTTGGATAATCAAGTAACTCTTTTGGTATAATTTGTCCATACGCACAAGTAATAATAATATCTGGCTCCACTTCTAATATTTTTTTATAGTCTTCTTTTATTTTAACTGGTTGAAATACCGAAATATTATGTTTAAGAGCCATACTTTTTACAGGAGTATTAACAAGCTCCTGCTTTCTTCCAACCCTTTTATCTGGTTGACTAACAACTAAAACAACCTCATAATTATCAATTAAACCCTCTAAAATAGGAACTGCAAAATCAGGTGTTCCCATAAAAACAACTCTAACCTTATCCATAGTTATTATCCCCCTCTGCTAACCATCAAAATAGTCATAATTACACCTAAAGTAATAAACAAAGAACCTAAAAGCATCAAAATGGAAGCACTACCATAGGCATTAACTATCTTACCATTATTATATTGATCCTGTCTATTTTTTTCTTTTTCTAATATTTCTCTCCTAATATTTCTAAGAACCTTATAATTATTAATATTTATAAATTTTAATTCATTAGAACTAATACTATCAAATATTTTGATATTACTATTATAACTATTAAATATCTTTCCTATTGAAACGCTAAGTTTACATGAATGGCTATCACTAATTATTTCATTATAATCAGCTAAACTATCAAGGCTATATTTCTTTCTTTTTACCAATAAAATACTAACTGTAGTAATATCACGTTTAATATTCTTCCATTCATCAAAGCAATACTTAATAACAAGCTTCTTCTCATTATCAGAAAGCCTAGCTTTCTTCATCACTAAGTTAAGATTATTAAAACAAGCAAAATAATTGTTTTCTAGGTAAGCCGATTTATCAAAAGATTCAATACCTAAATCATTACTACCAACCAATCTATAAAAATACATTGGTGCAGCATAAGCATAAAAACAGCCCATCACAAAACTATCAGTAAAACAAACACTTTTAGCATTAAAGTCCTTTTCCAAAATATTAGAATATCCATGTCTTGCAAATATCTTATTAATTTCAATAAACTTATCATAATTATTATGATACTCCTCAGGCACTAACCCAGTTCTAGAAATACTTTCTCTATAAACACTAGGAAAGCCATGAAATATATACCCATTAACAATATACTTATCATAAATATACTTAATAATGTATTCCTTAGTTAAATTATCATCCTGATTAGATAATCCTAATTTTAAAGCACACATTTTCCCGATAACAGCATTTATACCCTCATTTATATCATTAAAATTATCAAGTTTTTTAATTAATTTTCTAATCTGTGTAACATACTCATCTAAATAATAATCAACTTCTATTATAATTTTATATTTATATAATGCATCAAAAAAAGTAAAAAGAGCTAATGTTGAGCCTGAAAAAGCCTCATAACCATTACTGCTTTTCTTATCACAATAACTCACGTTAGAAATTACCTCATCAATAAATTCTAACACATCTCTTCTTTTAAAAATACTTTCTAACACTAGTACCTCACCAACCTAAAAGGTAACATAAACTACTTATTACCAAACCATAAAATAAAATAATATAAACAACCAAGTATAACAAAAGCTAATATACAAAATAACAAAATTTTAACAAAAACATTATTTCTATCTAAATAAGAATCATATTTTTTCGAAGCATTGTCCATAACCTGGTTAAATTCCTCAAAATTTTTTTTGTTAGTTTCCAATTCATTAAAATTATTCATTTCACTAGAAGACCAAGAATCATCTGTATTATTGTTTTCATCCTGATTAGTCATATTATTAAAAAAATTATTACCCATACAAAAAACTCCCTATTCTAATAATAGAATAACACAATTTTTTAAAAATGACTAGGATTAAAATTAATATCTATCTTAATCTTACTATTATCTTTATAATGATCTATTATTTTATTTAAAACTTCTCTTAAATTACCATCCTTTTTATATTTTAAAATAATACCATATCTATATATATTACTAAGTCTAAATATATTAGCTGGTGATGGTCCAAGTATAATTGTACTATCCAAGTTATTTTCTAATACACGTTTTATTTTATTAGCTTCACACAAAATATAATTAGAATCTTTCCCAGATATTCTTAAATAACATATATAATAAAATGGTGGATACTTTAACTCTCTTCTAATAAACATTTCTTGTTGATAAAAGCCTAAATAATCATGGTTCTTAGTATATTTAATTGCATAATGTTCAGGATTAAAAGTTTGAATAATGACTTCTCCTTCTTTATCACTTCTTCCTGCCCTACCAGCAACTTGAGCCAAAAGTGAAAAAGTTGTCTCACTACTTCTAAAATCTGGAATATTTAAACTTGTATCAGCATTTATTACTCCAACTAAAGTAACATTATCAAAATCAAGTCCCTTACTAACTATCTGTGTACCAAGTAGTATATTATATTCTTGATTTTTAAAGGCCATAATCATTTTCTCATGCATGCCTTTTCTACTAGTTGTATCAAAATCCATTCTTAAAATTTTACTATCAGGAAGTAATTTATTTAATTCTTCCTCAACCTTTTCTGTACCAACCCCTAAATCACTAATAGACTTCTCATGACATTCCGGACAAGTATCATAAACTTTTGTTCCATATCCACAATAATGACATCGCAAAGTATTACTGCTTTTATGATAAGTAAGCGTAATATCACAGTTAGGACATTTAAAGGTATAACCACAATTTTTACAAGTAACAAATGATGAATATCCTCGTCTATTAAGAAGTAATATTACTTGTTCATCTCTTTCTAAACGTACCTTTATAGCATTTAACAAATCCAAAGAAAAATGACCAGTAGTTTTTTTCATCATTTCATTCATATCAATTATTTTAATATTAGGAAGTTTCTTTCCATTAATTCTATTAGGTAATTCTAAAAGCTTAAAAACGCCCTTTTTAGCTCTAGCGAAACTCTCTAATGTCGGTGTAGCACTTCCCATTATAACTGGGCAATTATGATATTTACCTCTTAAAATCGCTACGTCCTTAGCATTATATCTAGGATTAGAATCATCTTGTTTATAAGAATCGCTATGCTCCTCATCTACTATTATCATACCTATATTCTTTAAAGGGGCAAATATAGCACTCCTCGCACCAATAACAATCTTGGCATCTCCCGAAACAATTCTTCGCCATTCATCATATTTTTCACCATCAGATAAAGCCGAATGAAGTGCCGCAATATTATTACCAAAACGTTTTTGAAAACGCAAAACCATTTGTGGAGTCAAGCTGATTTCTGGAACCAAGACAATACTAGTTTTACCAGTTTTTAAAGCATCCTCAATCAACTCCATATAAACTTCAGTTTTACCAGAACCAGTAACACCATAAAGTAAATAGGTACAATGTAAAGGATTTTTAAGAACCTCATCAACTACTTTTCTTTGATCAACAGTAAGTTCTTTTTTAGGCTCTATCTTTTCATTATAACTAACCCTATAATGATCAACCAACTCTTCTATTAAAATACCCTTTTTTACTAAAGTAGACAAGGAACTACTAGATATATTAACAAGTTCTTTTTTTATAACATTTTTCTTCTCTAAACATAATTTAACAATCTCTAGTTGCTTTGAAGTTAATTTAGAATAATCAATATTATCTTCCTTCAAATGATAATAAGTATCTAGTCTTTTGTTAATAGTTGTACCATTTTTAGCTTTTAATGCCTTAGGTAACATAACTTGATAGCAGCTAATTAAAGTAGACAAAGTATCTTCTTGCATTTTCTTACCAAGTTCTAGTAATTCTTCATTTAAAATAACTTCATCATCAACAACATCAAGGATATCTTTAACTGAAACATCAGTATTATTCTTTATTTCAACTACAAAACCTTCAAGTTCCATTCTTCCGAATGGTACCTTTACTCTAATACCTAACTTTATTTTATCTAAAAATACATCCGGCACATTATAATCAAATACTCGGTCAATATTTTTATTAGATAATTCAACTAATACTCCAATAATCAAAGTATCACCACCTATACAATCATCACTATATTATACTAAATTTTTCTTATTATTCATAACTAAATAATATTATATCAAATTAATTTAAAAAGAAAAAACCTATAAATAGGTTTAATATACGGAAACAAGTCTAGCATGAACAACACTTCTACCAGAACTGCCATCATGACATGTCGATAAGGTAATAATTCGATCATTAACGCTAACACTATTATCAATAGCTAAAGCATTTCTAGAACTAATTGTATTTAAAAAACTTTGATATTCATCCTTACTATAAAATACATTCTGTAAATAATAAACTTCTGGGGATGTATAATATGCAGAAAAAATAGTATAGTAATAAGTTTTTTTCTCTGTTATAAACACAATAGATTTATTTGAATTATTAACCCATTTCTCTGTAAAGATATTAGAAAGACTACCAAATGCTGTCTTATTAAGTAAGTTATGTCCATAGAAAATAGTATTATAATCACTCATATTAGAATTATTTCTATAATCCATAAAAGTCCAACCAGTCTGCGTACTTCTTTTATTAAACGAATGTCCTAAATAATAGTCATTATCATTACTTTTTACGATTGGATAATTAATATTAGTACCATTAACACTTAACCAACCAACTACATCTGGATTTTGTTTTTTCAACTCAGCAATATTAACTTGATCAAGTTTTGTTTTTGCAAACTTTCTGTATGGATTGCTATCTTCAAAAATACCAGTACCAGTACTAGAATTACTAGTATTAGTACCATCACTAGCCGGAGTAGTAGAATCATCACTTTTAATTGGTGTATTATCAGAAGGGTTAATATTATGATGAACAACTTCTACTGGCTTAACATATAGAATTTTAAAAAGCGTAACAAAAGCCAAAACATATAAAATAATTAATAAACAAAATTCTGGTTGTTCCTGTCTTTTAGTATAATGCTCAACCAGTTTATCAAAAAAAGTACTTTTCTTAAAAATCTTCTTCAAGAAAGCAAATAATTGCTTCGGATAAAAGAAGAAACCCTTAGATAAAATAGAACACAAAAAGTAAAATCCTTTTAAAAAAGTTTTAAAAATATTAATGAAGAACTTAAGAATGGTCTTCATTTTTAAATTACCTCACTATCTTGACTAACTGAGCCAGAAGTAACAGGAGTAGCAATATTATTCTGTGTTGCTATACCAGTTGGATTTTGAACAACAGAATTGATTATAGTTGGTTGTTCATTTGGAAGTGTAATGGGATTTGAAATAACATTAGTTTGAGGAGTTACTGCTGAAGCTGGTACATTAGAGACAACAGGAGAAGGCATTTGTAAATTAGGATTTACAACTTGTTGTGTATTTATAGCAGAAACATTTTTCTGCTCAAAATTTTGAACAACTGGTTGAGTAGGAATACTATTTACAACAGAAACTGGTGCATTTTGATTAACTGCAACCTGCTGTAAAGGAACATTACTCTGAACCGGATTTTTCTGTTGTAAAGGTACACTATTTTGATTTGTAAAAAGTGTCGTAGGGTCATCACCCAGTTTCAATTCTTTATTTGATTTGTTCTCCTTCTTTGTTAAAACAACTCCCGTAATAAAAGAAATAACAATTATACTACCCATAATAATATAAACAAGTGTCATAACAATCCCTCTATTCTATTTATATTTTTTAAAACAATCTTATAATATCATTAATAGTAACAACTACCATCAATAACATTAATAAAATTAAACCAACAGTATGAATTTTACCTTCTAGTTCAGGATCAACTGGAGATCCTTTAATCTTTTCAATAATTATAAATAATATATGTCCGCCATCAAAAGCAGGTAATGGAAGTAAATTAATAAATCCAACGTTTATACTTAAGAAAGCAATTAAATATAATATACTAGCCACACCAGCTTTACTCTGTTCTCCAACAACAGAATAAATTCCAACTGGTCCAGAAAGTTGATTTAATTTGATTCTGCCAGTAAATAAATACCCAACTGTAACAACCATTTGTTTAAATATTGAACAAGTCTTTTTACCAGTATACTTTAAAGCATTCACAAAGCCATGCAACTTTTCTTGTTTCATACCAATACCGTATCGATATGTTTCTTGTCCATCTTCTTTAACTTTTTTAGGCCTAAACTTATACGTCTCTACACTACCATCTTTCTTTTCAACCTTAATAGACGTATCCTTTTTTGGATCACTAACAGCCAAATATAAAGAAATATCATCAACAGTAGAAACTTTATGTCCATTAATTTCCTTAACTAAATCTCCAGATGAAATACCAGCCTCATAGGCAGGATAACCAACTTCTGACGTTGTAATAATTGGCCTCATGGAAGTGCTACCCCAACATAAACCTATTATAAAAATTATTAATATTGCAGAAATAAAATTATTACCAGCTCCAAAAAACATTATCAAGAATCTTTGCCAAGCACGTTTAGATTGTAATCTCCTTTTTTTCGGAACTTTTTCAGAATCATCTACTCCAACATCCTCACCAGCTAACTGACAAAAACCACCAATAGGAATAGCTCTAATTGTATATTCAGTTTCCTTTCCCTTTTTACCGAATAATTTAGGTCCCATACCTATTGCAAATTCATATACATAAACACCATTCATTTTAGCAAATATAAAATGTCCAAATTCATGTACAAGCACAATAAAACCTAAAATTAAAATAAACAATAATAAATTAAGTATAAAACTCATTACAAAACCTCCTAAATAAATCCATGTACTAAAATAAAAGCCAAAACCACAAAAATTAAGCTATCAAAACGATCAAGTATACCACCGTGACCAGGAATTAAATTAGAAAAATCTTTTTTATCATATTCTCTTTTAATAAATGAAAATACTAAGTCACCCATTTGTCCAACACATGATAACAATAGTGTTATAAAAATAACAAAGACTAAAGGCATAGCTGGATTTATAACAGTTGTATAAAATGATGTCGCAATAAATGTACCCATCAAAGCTCCACCCACAAAACCTTCAACAGTTTTTTTAGGAGATATCGTAGGAGCCAATTTATGTTTACCAATAAACATACCAGTAAGCAATGCAAAAGTATCAGTCATCGTTGTTATCAATAATAAATATATGATATATTTAATATCAAAATTACGCGTAATAATCATCAAATTAAAACTAAGACCAACAAACAATACTGAACCTACTAAAAATAAAGCATCAGTTAAATTATATTGTTCCTTATTTTTAACAAATATCATTGATCCTAAAAATGCAAATATAATAAATGACATAACTCTATAATCAACATTATAAACAAAGTCAATTGAATCAAAATTATTCATTGCTAAAAACATAGCCAATAAATATGCAAAAACTTTTATTAAGAATGGAAATTTCTTTTCACTTTCTCTAATATGAATCAATTCATATAAACCAAGCATTGCCAAAACAGTCATAAATATTGCAAATACCTCTCCACCCATAATAAGTAAAGGAACAGCAATTAAAATCATTACAATAGCGCTTAAAACTCTTGTCTTCATCTTTATCCTCCAAATCTCCTACTTCTATTATTAAATTCCAAAATAGCCTTATCAAATTCCTTATCATCAAAATCAGGAAATAAAACTTCTGGAAAATAATACTCAGCATAACTAGATTGATACAACATAAAATTACTAATTCTAAGTTCTCCAGATGTTCTAATAACCAAATCCAAATCTGGTAAATCATTATATAGATTTTTATTAATAAAATCCTCATCAATTTTATCTAAGGTAATTTTATTTTTCTTATATAATTCACATAACTTTCTAGTCATATCAACAATTTCACTTCTTCCACCGTAATTAATACATATATTAACTACAAGTCCTGTATTAGAACTAGAAATCTTAGAAATATCATTCATAGCTTTTAAAACTTTATCCGGTAAAGGTTCCCTTCTTCCAGAAAAAATAATTTTAATATTAAGCTCAACTAATTCTTTTAATTTAGAATTAAATAACTCAATAAACAAATTCATCAAATAGTTTACTTCATTTTTCTCTCTTTTAAAATTTTCTGTTGAAAAAGCATATAATGATAAATACTTAACATCAGTTTTAGAAATATATTTACATAATTTTAGTAAATTATCAGCACCTGCTTTATGCCCTAAACTTCTAGATAAACCGCGTCTTTGTGCCCATCTACCATTACCATCCATAATTATCCCAACATGATTTGGCATAATCAATTTATTATTCATAACATTACCTCACTATCATTATATAACAAAGAAAAAAAAAAAGAAAGTCCAAAGACCTCCTAAAATTTATCTATATCTATTTTAACATACTTATTATCTTTTAAACTACTACTAGCTTGGACTAATGTTCTAATAGCATTAGCACATCTACCTGATTTACCAATTACTCTTCCCATATCATCTTCAGCTACCATAACTTGAATAAGTATAACGTTATCTTCTTCAGTAGGAAATTCCTTAACACTAACTGCCTCGGTATTTTTAACTAAAGATTTAACTATTTCTTCTGTTAATGTTACTAAATCCATATTACTTATCCTTCTTTACTTTAGAATCTGCATATTTTTTCATAATACCAGCTTTGCTAAATAAGTTTTTAACGGTATCAGTTGGAATAGCTCCATTATTTAACCATTTCATAGCTAACTCTTCATTAATTCTAACTTCACATTCACCAACAGGTTGATAAATACCAATTAGTTCAAGATATTGTCCATCTCTTGGACTTCTAGAGTCAGTAGCAACAATTCTATAAGTAGGTTTCTTTTTAGCACCCATTCTTGTTAATCTAATTTTAACTGCCATTTTTTTCCCTCCATTTCTAAATAAACTGCATTTATTATATAATAATGAAAATAAGATGTCAACCATTTATTGATAACACATCTTATTTTTTCACATAAACATAAGATGCAGGAACCGATTTAGTAGGATAATATGGATTAGGATAATTACTTCCTTCAACAATCTCAAAACTTTTAGAAAAAATATCATCTTGAATTTTAGTTCTAGCCAAATCACTATCTCCGCCCTGTGACAATATATAACTACAAATAACTATACCATTATCATTTAAATGATCAACCAAATTATCACGACAAGTAGCAAGAGCAGTAGGACTTGGTGCATAATCTAATATATTTGAAAGAACAATAGTATCAAATGTTCTATCATAATCAAAATACTTAAATACATCAATACCAGAAAAATCAAGATCTCTATCAGAAATAATAGAAACGACACTATCCAAATTACCTTCATATGGAACTCTTCTATTATATGAAATTCCTCCTGTAAATAATTTGCCCATACAATTAGGCATTTTCTCGTTTATATATTTCCAAAAAGAAAGAGCCTCATCTTCAGCCTCACTCTTAGTTGAAACCTCATCAAATAATTCTAAAAACCAGTTTTGACCATTACCATATGGTATATCAACACCTCTATAAATCAAAGACCATTTTCTAAGATAATAATAATATTTTGTTAATTCGTTAATATCAAAAGCAGTGACACTTTTAGCACCTAAATAATATTCTGAAAAAACATGATCAGAAGACCCTAATACACTTAAAACATCTTTATCTTTAAAATCAAATCCCCTAAAAACTGCATCTAATTGCTCATTTGAACTAACATATATCCTTCTAAAGGGAATAAAACCAATTCTATTATTACAAATATCAATAGCTAGTTTTTTATCTTCTCTTAACCCCATAATAATCACCAACAGGATTTATTCTAACTTGTTAAATAACAAAAGTCAATAAAAGAATAACACCCGACTTCTCAAGTGTTATTCTAAGTTCTCCTACTCATTATCCTGAAGGAATTCTTCGTTAACAGATTCAATATTTTCTTCTTCTTTATCAATATCCTTACTATCTTCTACTATCTCATCCCATGGTTCTTCTTCAGTATTCGCCTCAATCTTTACTTTTATATCTCCAACTAATTCAATTCCAAGTTCCTTTTCAATTGTATAATTAATATTATTACCATCTATATCAACTTTAACACAATTAGGTTGCTTTAAACTTCTAACAATTATCTCTTCACCTGATGTTTCTTCATCTCTTTCTCTTAAATGTACAACTTCACTATAATTATTAGTCTCTTTAATTACTTGAGTCTTTGTATCGTTATCATAAGAATACCAAATATTAACATCATAACTACCATTTATCCTAATACTATCACCGGACTTTACACCATTAAAATTATGATTGATAACCCAACATCCTAAAATTGTCGATGGATTATTTTCCACTTTAACAGTACTATTAGTAGTAAAAAGTTTCTTTCCCTTTGCAATTACTGCCTTAGTAACAATTTCTTTATAATTAGCCATACGTAAACCTCCTAATCTAATTTATGCTAAAGAAATAAAATATTACCAAAAATATGCTAAAATTTTTATAAGGAGGATTTTATGGCATCAGCAATAATACATTTAGCAATAGCTAAAGAATTAGAAAAATATTTAAATATTGAAAGTAAATATAATTATTATTTAGGATCTATAGCTCCAGACATTTCCAAACAAATAGGAAGAGCAAAAAAAGAATCACACTTTCTCTATAACACAGAAGAAAATGTTCCTAACATTAAAATGTTTACTAAAAAATATAGATACTTTTTCAAAAATGAATTTGATTTAGGCTATTTCATCCATTTATATACTGATAAAATATGGTTTGAAGAATTTATAAGCAAAAAAACATATCGAGATTCAATAAAATTACTAGATGGAACAATTATAAATGCAAATGAAGATGAAATAATAAATCTCATCTACCAAGACTATACAAACTTAAATATTCAAATAATTGATGAATATAACCTAGACTTATCATTATTTTATGAAGATTTTTATAAACCTCATACTTGTATTGATGAAATA
>ULWY01036638.1_pt1 | contig 21655 bp, 15 predicted proteins | sample 1960761 | NCBI WGS metagenome assembly ULWY01 (sample SAMEA4835824, study PRJEB28245) | human gut metagenome | biome: gut microbiome; material: fecal sample | place: Denmark | collected 2008 | reverse complement strand
AACTTAAGTGAGGAATATTCTCCTGTCAGATTCATGATCTCTGCCAGTGCATTCTCATAGAAATGAGAGGTCATACCTGTTGCACCGTAACTGCCGATCTCTTCCTTATCTGTCAGCATGACTACTGATGTTCTTGCAAGCTTCTTAGCATGTAAAAGGGCATGAATAGCCGCATATGCACATACCTTATCGTCCTGTCCATATGCCATGATCATGCTTCTGTCCAGTCCGGCTTCTCTTGCCTTACCAGCAGGAACTACTTCTAATTCAGCAGACAGGAAATTCTCTTCCTTCATGTCATACATTTCTTCCAAAAGACGAAGAATCTGCGCCTTTACAGCCTCGTTCTCTTCTTTATCATGGTCTTTCTTTACTAATGGTCTATTACCAAACACAATATCAAGGGCTTCACCGCCAAAGAGTTCAGATGCCTTCTTCTCCTGCTGTTCCTGTGACAGATGAGGTAATAAGTCAGATATGAATACAACCGGATCATCTTTATCTTCACCGATGCAGATTTCTTCTGTGATACCATCCTTCTTCACTACGACACCATGAATTGCAAGCGGTAATGTAACCCACTGATACTTCTTAATTCCACCATAATAATGCGTATCCAGATATGCAACACCCGTATTCTCGTATAAAGGATTGGGCTTAATATCCAGACGAGGAGAATCGATATGGGAAGCTACAATATTCATACCTTCTTCCATAGGCTTTTCCCCGATTCTACACAGAATAACAGCTTTGTTCATCCAGGTAGCATATACCTTGTCTCCGGCTTTTAACTTCTTCTTATCACGGACCAGTGCAGCCAGATCCTTGAACCCCTCCTTTTCTACCAGATTCACAACCGTATCTGCACATTCACGTTCTGTCTTGGAATGATTCAGAAAATGCATATACTCTTTCGTATATTCTTCCATTTTATTTAATCTCTTATCACTATACTGTTTCCAGCAATTCTTACGTTCCATCTTACAACCATACCTTTCTTTATTCGCACTAATGCCTGCAGCGTTTGCTGCAGGCATTCATACTATTGTCTAAGTTCAATACCAAGTGCTTCTAATCCGTTAAGTATTTTCTTCATAGCGCCAGTCACGTCGCCATCTTCCAAGGTTCTGTCTTTTGCTCTGAACGTAATTGAATAAGCGACTGATTTGAAACCCTCTTTGATCTGGGAGCCTTCATAAATATCAAACAATTCATAACCTTCAAGGATCTTGCCACCACGCTGTTCAATAACATCTTCGATATCTCCTGCCAGAATGGACTTAGGAACTACCATACTGATATCACGTGTTACAGCAGGATATTTGGCAATTCCTTCATACTTTCTGTCAAAGGAAGCGAAAGGAACTACTTCCGGCATATCCAGCACTGCTACATATACTCTGGTTCCGATATTGTAATTATCCGCTACATCAGGATGTACCTCTCCTAAGTAACCAATTACTGTATCTTCATACTTAATTAATGCCTGACGACCTGGATGTAAGAAAGGCTTCTCTGCGTTAGGATCATACTTGGCTTTCTTTCTCATGCCAACACTTTCCAGGAATTCTTCTACAACACCCTTCATTGTGAAGAAATCGCCATCGCCGTACATACCCAGAGTAAACTGCATTCTTTCGTCCGGATAATCTGTCAAAGGAAGAGCCTTTGGAATGTATACATTACCCAATTCATACAGACGTACATTCTTATTTCTTCTATTATAATTAGTTGACAGTGATGTCAGAATTCCGTTCAGAGAAATCGTTCTCATAACTGAGAAATCTTCTCCCAAAGGATTGGATATTGTTACTGTCTTACGAAGTTCGCTGTCTGCCGGAAGCAACAGTTTGTCAAATACCTTAGGGCTTTCAAAGGAATAGCACATACCCTGTGAGAAACCACAGTACTCCGCGATATCTCTGGCTTTTTCTTCTACTCTCATCTTGAAAGGAAGCTTACCTGTTGTAGCTTCGCCGCTTGGTAAAGTAGTAGGAATCTTATCATATCCGTAAAATCTTGCTACTTCTTCTGCGATATCTGCAAAGCCTTCCAAATCCTGTCTGAAGGAAGGTACTGTAATCAGGTTAGTCTGCTCATCATATACAAGTTCAATGCGTTTGAAGATTGTAAGCATGTCTTCTTTTGCAATGTCTGTTCCAAGGAACTTATTGATACGTTCCGGTTCAAAAGGAATCTGTCTTAACTCCTTGAGTGGTTCGCATACATCTACCATGCCATCTACAACTTCACCGCAGCCAAGTTCTTCGATCAACTGGCAGGCTCTGTTAATTGCTTCTTCTGCATTTCTTGGATCAAGACCTTTTTCAAAAATACCGGAAGCATCTGTACGAAGTCCTACTCTCTTGGCTGATTTTCTGATATTTGCACCATTGAAGGTTGCAGCTTCGAATAATACTGTAGATACATTATCTGTAATTTTAGAATTCTCACCGCCCATGATACCTGCAATACCAATTTCTTTTTCTGCATCGCAGATCATAAGAACTTCTGAATCCAGCTTTCTCATCTGTCCGTCCAGAGTCTGGAACTCATCACCGTCCTTAGCACGTCTAACAACAATCTTGTTACCTGCGATTGTGCTTAAATCATAAGCATGCATAGGCTGTCCATATTCTTCCATAACGTAGTTAGTGATATCTACCAGATTGTTGATTGGTCTGATTCCACAGGCTGCCAGTCTTCTCTGCATCCATTCCGGTGACGGTGCTATCTTGATGTTCTTGCATACTCTTGCGCAATAACGTGTACACAGATCTGTGTCTTTTACTTCTACAGAAATATATTTGTTAACGTCCTCACCGTTGCCTTTTACTGATACAACAGGCGGAACAAAAGGCTTCTTAAAGGTAGCCGCTGCTTCTCTGGCAATACCCAGGATGCTGTAGCAGTCAACACGGTTAGATGTAACTTCATATTCTACTACAGTATCATGTAAGCCTAATGCTTCAATTGCATCTTCACCAGGAGTTACCGGTTTCTTGAATACATAAACGCCGTTTTCCGGTGCTTCCGGATACATTTCTCTGCTGGAGCCAAGTTCTTCGATTGCACACATCATACCATTGGAAGGAACACCTCTAAGCTTACCAGCCTTGATCTTAATGCCTTCTTCAGGAAGAGGACCGCCGTCATGTCCACCGGCTACTCTACCACCATCCAGAACTACAGGTACATAATCACCTTCGTGCAGATTGGCAGCACCCGTTACGATCTGAATCGTTTCTGAGCCTACGTTAACCTGGCAGATGATAAGTTTGTCTGCATCTGGATGACGCTCAATTGATTCGATATGACCTACTACGATCTTCTCCAGATTCTTGTCTAATCTTGTAAATCCTTCTACTTTGGTTCCAGACAGAGTCATAGCATCACAATACTCGTGATCACCGACCTCAAGCTCTGGCACATATGCTTTAATCCATGATAATGGTGTATTCATTTTCTATTCTCCTTCTATATCTATTTGATCTAATGTGGAACTTGCAGACTCGTAAATACTTCGTATTTACTCGTTTCGGGCTTACGCCCTATATCAAGGAAGAAAAATAATGCTTTTCAAGCAAGCTTGAACGCCTCTCTTCCTCTATTTAATTAATGGCGAACTGCAGACTCGTAAATACTTCGTATTTACTCGTTTCGGGCTTGCGCCCTATATCAAGGAAGAAAAATAGTGCTTTTCAAGCAAGCTTGAACGCCTTTTTTTCTTCCTTGCTGCAGTTCTTGAGGTTTTAAAATTGTTTCAAAAATCTGATATCGTTTTCGTATAACAGGCGCATATCATCAATTTCATATTTTAAGAGTGCGATTCTTTCAAGTCCTACACCAAATGCAAATCCTGAATATTCTTCCGGATCAATGCCGCTCATACGAAGTACTCTTGGGTGAACCATACCACAACCGAGAATTTCAATCCAGCCTTCACCTTTACAGAAACGGCAGCCTTTTCCACCACACTTAAAGCAGGATACATCCATCTCTGCGGATGGCTCCGTGAATGGGAAATGATGAGGTCTGAACTTAACCTTGGTATCTTCTCCGAAAAGTTCCTTAGCGAACTCAGCAAGTGTTCCCTTAAGATCAGCGAAAGTAATATTCTTATCAATAACAAGTCCCTCTACCTGATGGAAAGAAGGAGAATGTGTTGCGTCTACTTCATCAGCTCTGAATACTCGTCCGGGAGCGATCATACGGATAGGCAGTTTGCCTTTTTCCATCTCATGAACCTGTACACCGGAGGTCTGTGTTCTAAGCAACATCTCACCATTTACATAGAAAGTATCCTGTTCGTCTTTGGCAGGATGATCAGCAGGAATGTTCAATGCTTCAAAGTTATAGTAATCCTTCTCCACTTCCGGTCCTTCTACGACTTCATACCCCATACCGATGAAGATTCTCTCTACTTCTTCAAGAGCGATCGTATTAGGATGGCGATGTCCTACATTATTCTTCTGTGCTGGAAGTGTAACATCGATGACCTCTGCCTTCATCTTGGCTTCACGGATTCTGCGCTCCATTCTTGTCTTGGCTTCATCCATAACGCGTTCGATCTCTTCTCTGGCTTCATTCACCATCTGACCTACCTTAGGTCTTTCTTCCGGTGCTACATCCTTCATGCTCTTTAATACTGCTGTTAATTCACCCTTTTTACCAAGGAAATTAACACGTACATCATTGAGTCTGTCAAGGGCATCACTCTCATTAATCTGACGGATTGCTTCCGCTTTAATCTGTTCCAACTTCTCTTTCATTTCCTGTCTCCTTCTTCCATACAATGTACTGGGAATCCTGTAAGATATAAAAAATCCCTTATAGCCTAAGCTATAAGGGACGAATATATCGTGGTACCACCCTGTTTCCCATTCTGTGTTTTCACAAAATGGCTCACAAAAAACGTAACGTGTTCCTACGTCTCTGCCTACTGATTGCTTCAACAGAGCTGCTCCGGTGAGAAATTCAATACTATATCTGAACTTAGAGGGCTTACAGCCGATGACCCTCACTCTCTGGCAGAAAATATAGCTCTACTTTGCACCTTCTATGCATTTCTCATATATTGTCATGATAGACAATTCGGTCAGGAATGTCAAGGGGGAAAATTGCAAAATCTCTCTAATCAGATAATTCTTCTATACAGATATCCTGATAAAAGTATCTTAGTATCTCTCCATAAGTATACCCTTGCTGCGCCAGACATTTTGCACCATTTTGCGACATTCCTACGCCATGTCCCATGCCGCCTCCATGGATTATGACCTTCGATAAGCAGCCCTCTTCACTGATACTCTCCAGATAGAAAAAGGCACTGGGCAGCAGTTCTCCCATAGAATATGCAGAGCCATCCTGTTTTATAAGGATATCACCGGGTGTCGCCAGCACAGTCCTGATACAATGCTGTGACGAAATTATGATTTGAAAATGCTCTGTTTCGACAGCAAGCCTGGTCACCATGCCACTGTCAGATCGTCTGTCTACTGAAATATTTTTTATGCCCTTTTCTTTTATAAGCTGCTCTGGTGATTTGCTTTCGGATTCTATCTGAATCTTGTCAGGATTGCTTTCATACAGGTTCCAAATCCTCTGTAAAAGGCTCGGTGCAGCTATGTTTTTCTCATAATCCCATCGGAACCACGGTTCCTTTTTCTCTATATAGTATTGACTTACATGGTCAATTTCTTTTTGAAAATCAGCAGAAATATAAGGTTTTATGGTATTGACTTGTCCAGTCATCATATCTAAAAGACTTAATTTCTTCACTTTTAAATACTCTTTTGATTCTCCCTCACGCCAGGTATCATATCCAGAACTATACCCCCATGATGTACTGTAATAAAAGCTCTCTATCAGGTCATCATTGTATGTCATGACCAGTCCCTTTGTCTCATCTACTGCCTGATTCACCGCATCCTGCTCTGATATATTCTGATACACCTGATAGGCAGTACTGTCATCCACATGCGCTTTCCACTCAGGATAGGCATAGGACTGTTTCTGATAAAAAGCATAGGTTCTTGCACTGACTGCTTGTGCTTTCAATGCTTCTAATGGGTAGGAAGAAGGCATTTCACTTGGAACCACGCCATAAAGATATTCCTCAACCGGCAATTCATTCACAAGAACCAGTCCTTGTGAAGTTCCGTAACAAGTCATGCTGCCCCTGTAGACAACTGACTCATTTCTCTCCACATTAGGAAGCAGAATCCTGCCATCTGCTTTTGGATATATTGTGATAGAACCCTGTTTCCATTCATTGGATGTGATTGTAAATTCCTCATCCGGTGAAAGTTCCTGAAGGTTCTGTTTAGTCTCTATGTACAGTCCTTTCTGACCTTTCACCACTATCTTATCATGATACACTCTCTCATAGCTCCCTGTCTTAATAAGGACTCTGATCTTATCATCCATCATGAGCGGCACTGTCTGTACGGGTTCTTCTGTTTTCTGCTCTGGCTGCTGTTCTGTATCTGTATCCTGCACACTGCACTGGTAAATTCCCAGCGACAGTATGATCCAAAGTAAAACGACAAATAACCTGTTACACAAATGCTTTGTCATTTTGACACACTCCTGTTTGATGAATGAATATGTACAAGCCTTTCTTCCAGCAAAAAAAGCAGCCCGTGAAGGCTGCTTTTTTCTTTCGTTTCCCCAAAATGCCGGCTCCTGTATTTTGACTCCTAGCTAGCTGCTAGGTGGGCGACCGCAACCTTTCTCTCTGCCTTCCCCTGACCATAATGGGGGGCCTGACATCAATCAGGTAATAATAGGAATCCCGTTTAAAGTGATGTAGGTTCAAAATAACAAGAGTTATCGCACATTCCAGATTAACCTTATTATATCCCCTGTTACATAAAATATCAACCGAACATACTGTGTTTTATCATTTTCAGCAAACTGCCGAAAATAAAATTTTACACATATTTTTCAGAAATTTCACTTGACTAATTTGTTTTATGATATTTCAAAAAAAGCAGGAAGAAAATGACAATTCGTGATACAATTAAATTATAGCAATACGAAATAAGGAGTGAAGTCGATGCAGATAAATTGGAGCGTATATCAAAACGATATCAATGCTATTAAACAGTTATGGGAAGCAGCCCATATTGATGCACTTACAAAACTTTATAACCGTTATGGCATGGAGACATGGATCACCCAGCGGTTAAAGGAAAAAGATGCTGATGATCAGGCAGCCATGCTTGTACTGGATGTTGATAATTTTAAATATGTTAATGATACTTTTGGGCATATGCTCGGAGATGCTCTTCTAGTAGATATTGCAGATATGATACGTACCCTTTTCCCGGATGATTTCTTTTGCGGTCGTATTGGTGGAGATGAATATCAGATTTTCGCACTGAATATTTCCAAAGACATCATATGTACCAAAGCTGACACTCTCTGTAAAAAAATAAAAGAAAAATATGAAAAGGGACATCAGGATTATAACATTTCCATCAGTATCGGGATTGCTTTCTCTGAAGAGAACAAAGGTCAGGACTATGCTGAATTATACAAGATGGCTGACCTGGCCCTGTATCAGGCAAAAGGAAAAGGTAAGAACGGTTATATGCTCTATGGTAATAATATGACAAAAAAGCCCACACAGATCAGTCAGGAACGTCGACATGAGGAACAGATCATCCAGCTTGGAGAAAGTGGATTCTCCGTTACGAAAGTTCTTCTCGACTCTGTTATTGATGAACTGAACCTGAAAGAAGACCCAAAAACTACAATAGAAAAAGTTTCCAAACTCATTGTAGATGCTTTTGATGTTTCCAGAGCCTATGCAAGCTGCTATACCAGGGATGAAATGCATATTGGCCGCTCTTATTTTTACGCGCAAAATGATGATTATAACATTACTCCACATCTTACCATGTCCGGACGTGAATACGAGAAAAAATGTTTTAACAGTGACGGCATTTTCTTCTGCACCGATATTGAAAAATCTGTAGAGCCTGTTAAAAGTGAACTAAAACGCATGAAAGTACAAACTCTGCTGCAGGTTCTTATTTACAAGGATGGCAAAATCATTGGTACTCTCGGAATCAATAATTGCGGTTACAAACGTCTGTGGCTGCAAAGCGAAATTGAAATTATACATACTATCGGCAAATTACTGACAGATACTATTTACCAGTTACAGCAATTATCTGAAGAGGATTTTTAATCGATGAGATCATTTTGGAATCTGGACAAATGTTCATACGGAAGAATCAATCTTCCCCTGTATAATCCACATCCATCATTGATAAGACTGTTGTTAATTGCCCCGAACATATTTACATCCAGTTCAGCCAACTGCAATTGCTGTAACTTCATGCCCCTTTCATATGCTTCGTCAAAATATATGCACTCTCCTTCGGGAATCACATCTCTTCTGGATCGTTCACTCTGCTGTCTTTTCTCATAGGCTATATGATTGGCAGAGCCTATCTCTGCCTCATCATCCATTTCTTTTGTGCGAAGCTGCATCTCCACATAGCATCCGGCAGTGTTATCATAAAAGGTAATATGCAAGGAACGATACCCATCCGCACATTCGCCTGTAATATAATCCCTGTAATATGGTCGTACTGAATCCTCAAGCAGAGAAGAAGCACTCTCTTTCACGCCTTTTGCATGTTCCGGTGTAAATCCCCGTTCCTCCAGGAATTTAGGAAGAACATTAGCAATTTTATATAAATACCTGATTTCCTCTGTTTCCCGGTCTGCACCATCCTTTACATGGCAGCGTGGAATCGATACCACAATACGATATGCGATCAAATCCCGAAAACATATCAGCCGTTCTTTCAATTCCTCCAGTGGTGGATATTCTTTGTATTGATTATAATAATTATAAATATATTCCACAACATATCCATTAAATTTCGACTCTGCACGAATCAAAGACTTGATTCTGCCTTTAAAGGTAAAGGAAAGATATGGGTATTCTTTCGCCATGTATTTATAGAAATCGCGGATTTTCTGCGACTGGGCTGTCAGGAATTCATTGTGTTCCAGCATTCCTTCCATCTGCGCCAGAAAATCGCAATGAACCTGGTCGATTTCATTACGATTTTTGTAAGCTTCCTTCTTCAAATCTGCCATATATTTCTGCAAAATCCTGAGAACCGTGTCTCCGGAATACAAATAGTCATTTAGTGTGATCATGCAATCACTCTCCTGCCGTTATATTTCTGGGTCTGTCAATTTCCACATTCAACGCTGATGCGGTTAAAGATTCCCATGATTTCTTCCGTGCTGATGGCTTTTTTCTCTTCTCCGGCTTTATCCAATACTGCATTGCCCTGATGCATCATCAGAATACGATCACCATATTCTACTGCATAGCGAAGATTATGAGTTACCATGATCGTCGTGACCTTCTTTTCACGCACGATCTTATCAGTAAGTTCCATAATGATCTCTGCAGTTTTGGGATCAAGTGCTGCGGTATGTTCATCAAGAATCAGAAATTCTATCGGAGTCATCGTGGACATTAATAAAGCCAGCGCCTGCCTCTGTCCTCCTGACAGAGAGCCTACCTTTGTATATAGTTTATCTTCCAGTCCGAGGTTAAGCTGTCTCAGACTTTCTCTGTACTCTTCAATTCGAGCCTTATTAACCCCCTTTGTAAGTCCATAACCTTTTCCCTTATTATCTGCAAGAGACATATTTTCCAGAATATTCATGGATGGACAGGTTCCTTTGGATGGGTCCTGGTAAACACGGCCAATTTTACGCTGTCTCAGGTAATCCTTCCTGCCTGTTATGTCCGTTCCATTCACAATAATATTACCGCTGTCCACATCAATACTGCCACATATGATATTAAGCAGGGATGTCTTACCTGAGCCGTTAGAGCCTACTACTGATACAAACTCATGATCTCTGATCGTCAGGTTAAAGTCCTGAAAAAGGCACATTTCATTGACCGAACCCGGATTATAATATTTACTGATATTCTTTAATTCAAGCACGATTCTTCACCTTCTTCTTTCTATCCATACTAAATACAAGGATCACTAAAAACAGAACTGCCGTTATCATCTTGAGATAATTAGATGGGAATCCGAGGCTGAGCGCCAATGCAACACATGCCTTATAAATGATAGAACCGATCACAACTGTCGTCGTTACTTTCAGGAAAGTCAGGTTCTTGAGCAGACTCGTTCCGATAATAACACTCGCCAGACCTATTACCATAGTACCAGTTCCCATGGAAATGTCAAAGAATCTCTGCTGTTGCGCATAGATGCAGCCACCCATGGATACTAAACCATTAGCAATAGACAGCCCTATGATCTTAACCATTCCTTTATCAACACCCAGTGAAGTGACAATCGTGTCATTATCTCCAACTGCTCTAAGCAAAAATCCTGATTTGGTATTCATATACCAGTCTAATACCAGCTTTGTGATCACCGTAATGATCAGAATAAGGATCACTGTTCGATATCTTCCCATTGATTCCGGGAAAACAGCATTTATGACACGATTGTCAAATATTGTTTCAAAATTGTAAATAGGCAGGTTCGCTCTTCCTGCGATCTGCAGGTTGACCGTATAGAGTGCTGTCATCATAATAATACCTGATAACAGATCTCTTACTTTGAGTTTTACATGGATCAGTCCTGTCAGAACCCCCACGACAGCACCTGCTGCAAAAGATATCAAAATTGTCAGGAAAGGATTACACCCTCCCGCGATCATGGCACAAGTCAATGCTGCTCCCAACGGAAAACTTCCGTCAACTGTCAAATCCGGGAAATCCAGTATCTTATATGTAATGTAAATTCCCAACGCCATGATCGCATAGATCATGCCCTGCTCTAAAACGCTTAAAATCAGTGTCACAATGCTACCCCCGAACTTATTATTATTCGTAATTATTCTACAATAATTTCATCAAAAGTCTGATATGCTCCGTCTGCAAAGCCATCAGGTAAAGCAAGACCAATCTTATCTGCTGCCGCTGTGTTCACATATAAACTCGGCTCTGTAATAACTTCATAATTCATCTCTGATGCTTTGGCTTCGCCTTTTAATACCTTGGCTGCCATTTTACCTGTCTGCTTGCCAAGTTCATAGTATTCCAGTCCCATAGAAGCCACACAGCCTGCCTTGACCTGTTCTACTTCTGAGCCAAATACCGGAATGCCTGCCTGATTTGCCGCATTAATTACGGTCTGTAATGCATTCACAACAGTATTGTCTGTCAGATTGTTGATGCAGTCTACCTTACCTGCAAGATTAACTGCTGCCATCTCTACATCCGCCTGCACATTGATTCCACTCTCTACGATTTCAAATCCATAATCAGGTGCATATTTTTTATATTCTTCAATTGTACTTACAGAATTTGCCTCACTGGTTGTATACAGGATACCGATCTTAGTAGCATCCGGTAACACCTGACGGATCATTTGTAACTGCTCTGATACTGCCAGGGCATCACTTGTTCCTGTGATATTGCCTACTGATGTACCATCCTGATTTGCCAGTCCTGCACTGACCGGGTCGGATACTGCTGTATAGATAACAGGAATATCTGTATTCATACAGGAATTATATGCACTCATCGCACTTGGTGTTGCGATAGCACAGATCATATCTACCTTACGCGAAACATAATTATCTGCGATCGTACTTGCTGTACCTGTATCAGTCTGTGCATTATCATACATCACTGTCAGATTCTCACCTTCCTTGATTCCTTCCTCTTCCAGACCTGCAAGAAATCCTTCTCTACAGTTGTCCAGAGAACCGTGCTCAGCGAACTGTGAAATACCGATTGTATAACCGTCTGTCTTCTGTGCTCCACATCCTGTCATCATGCTCATTGCTGTAATTGCTGCCAATGTGATTGCTGCTAACTTCTTTCTCATAACTTCTACCTCTCCTGTTTGATGATATATTGATATGTAACTGTGTTAGTCCCAGACAAACTAAAAACCGTCTCAAACAGTATTACTACTATTTGAGACGGTAATAATTCTTATTATCGCGTTGCCACTCAATTTGGCTATAAAAAGCCCACTCTGTTCATGTACTATCATACATGTCGGATTGATAACGGGTCCGCATCCCGCTGACGCCTACTGTAGTTCAGGTCAGCCTCGAAAGTCCATTCACCATAATCCCTCTACTGCATTCCACCAATCGCAGCTCTCTGTAAAAGTTACATATGCCTACTTCTCTTTCTCATCGGTTTGTCTGTAAAACTTAATATGAAGTATATCACTTTCTCACGTTATGTCAATAAAGTATTTGTTTTTTTGCATAATTCGTATTTTTATACAAATTTATTTAGGTATAATCCACAATTTTTCCAGACATTTTCTCCTGCGCTTTCACATAATAGTTCTTATAATTATTTACATCTACCATAACTTCGATTGAACTTCCTATTGGAAATACTTCATCCGGATTCGTCCATAATCCTTCACTTTTAAAATGATATGTAACATTATTACTTACATCATGGTAAGCACAGAGGATCACATAAGGGTGTCGTCCCATTACTGTCAGAGATGTATCCCATCTGATTCCTTCAACGGTTGCATTCAATGCCATTCCATTACGAAGCAGATTTTTCTTTCTAACGCTCTTTACCAACATAATAATCGGATAGACACTTCCCAAAACCAGGAAAATAAGCCCCATTCCACATAAAGTTGCAAACAGCCAGTACTTTGTTCCTTTTACTTCCAATCTGTCCGGATAGTTGGGATTGTACATCAATGTGATTTCTTTTCCTACATACATATCAGAACTATAGCTGCTGATTCTTCTGTCTTCGAACTCCTCACCATCATACCAGAATTTCACATACACATCATGATCGATTTTATCATCCGAACCGTAACGGATCTCAATATCTGTGATAACTCCATCTACCTCATACGCATTCTGCTCGAATCGATTCATCGTATGCAGTAAAACAAAGCTTCCTATTATCATAACAATTCCTATTACTGCAAAAACTGAAAAGATTGCTGTCATTACCTTTTTCATCTCTGTCTCCTCCCCTGTCTCATATCTGCTCTGCTGCAGCGATATTGGCTTTTGTCACATAAGTATGACCTGTTCCAAATATTACTGCCAGAATTATAAGTAAAATATGCCGCAATGCGATCCCCGACAGCAAAAACAACACCGCAGGTATCACAGCCAGTGCCAATCTCTTCCAACTATCCTGTTTATAAAAAAACAACATCCAGATGACCCAGTAAACTGCCATTAACACGATACTACCTACTATGTAAAGCAGTAACATTCCTATGGACGAAAAACTGTATTCCAATATACCTGTATTGAATATCATCAGAAACATACATCCGTATCTGCCGATCTGTTCCAACATATTCATTGCACTGTTCCTGCACTGATTCTTTACATTGCGGAATTTGAATCCATAAATGATATTTGGTATCAGCAATAAAACTACCATAACCAGTCCAAATGTATTGATCCAGGAAAAGCCAACCTTCCCTGCCAGAAAAATAGAAGTAGGTCCATCCGAACCTCCTATAATCGAAATATCCATTCTGCTCTCCTCCCTATGTACTCTCGGATAGGCAATTGCAAAACCAGAATAGAGAATGGTACGAATTGTGCAAGTTTATGCATTTGTTAAATCTGTACAATTCTGTATTCATAATATCGTGTTTCGCAAATGTCTATACTCTCGGAATATTCTACCATGTGAGGAACAGAAATACAATGAACGAAATCATTTACTCTTTATTAGATATAATTCACGCTTGACATTAGAAATATATCTAATATAATAAAATACATATTAGATATACTTCTAATGTTATATTAGATTTAAAGGAGAATATTATGGAAACCGCAACCCCAAAAATCGGATACAAAGAAATCTTTGCCCAAAAAGAATACATGAAATCTGTCATTGCCTCTGTGATCAATCGCTTTGGAGACTCTGTAGATGCCATTGCCTCTACATGGATCGTCTATGAACTGACCAGTAATGCCATGTGGTCAGCACTGATCTACGGAATGAATACTTTGCCAACGGTACTTGTCACACCTTTTGCCGGCGCTTTTGTAGAAAAAAGAAACAAGAAAACTCTGATGGTCATAACAGACCTGATCCGTGCATTATGTGTAGCCTATATCGCCACCTCATATCTATTTGGCTTCTTGCAGGCATGGCATCTGATTCTCACCACATTGATCATTTCTACTGTAGAAGCCTTCCGGACACCAGCAAACACTGCTATTACTCCCATGATTCTGGAAGAGAAATATTATGACTATGGAATGTCATTATCCAGTTCCCTGGGTACTGTAATTTCTCTGATCGGTACAGGAATTGCCGCAGGAATTATTGTCTTCATAGGTACCAGTGGTGCTATTTATCTGGATATGATCACCTTTATTCTGTCAGCTCTGATCATTTCCACTATCCATACACATGAGTCTAAACACCAGACAGAAAAATTTGATCTGAAACAATATAGTCTCACTTTAAAAGAAGGTATGAAATACGCCTTTTCACAGAAAACGATCCTGCTGTTCTGCCTCATTGCACTGTTCCTTAACGGTATTATCGTACCTTTGAACAGCCTGCAGGCGCCTCTTATCAGTGAGGTACTAGGCGGTGGTGCTACATCCCTTTCTGTCATGGGAATCAGTATCTCCTTATCCATGCTCACCGGCTCTGTTCTTTATCCAATGATCCATAAGAGAGTCACGGGCAAACAGCTCTGTATCTTCAGCAGTATAGGACTGGCATGTTTCTATCTTGGCATCGTGGCATGCAGACCGTTCTATACCTCAGAATTGATCAGTGATATTATTCTGGCAGTGCTCATCTTCATTCTGGGATTTGCTGTGGCACTCATTAATTCTTTTGCCTCTGTAGAACTGATCAAACGAGTGGAACAGGATTACTTAGCCAGAGTCGTTGCCCTTTTTACAGCTCTGACTGTGGCCGTGAATCCAGTGATCTCATTTCTTCTGACCGGGCTCACCCGTATTCTCAGCACTGTTTCCATCTTTCTCATTGCAGGAATACTGGCTGTTATTATGACTTTTTTCATGATATCAAATAAAACTCTTAAAGAAGTGTAAAATATGTTATACTAAATATCATACTTTGAGAGGTGCTTCGATCATGGAACATAAAATATATCAGGAAATCGAGCCTGTTGCAGAAGCCATGAACCTGTTATGGGCAATTGCTTCAAAACAGAATTTTACAGAACGCAAAGAAGAAAAAGCCAGAATCATTCCGTTCAATGCACGTTGTGAACAGATTTATGCGATTTTGGAAAATATAGAAAGTGACACTAAAAATGCATTAAAAGATGTGTGGGCAGATGTTCTTTACTATTTCGTATCCGATAAAGAAGATCATGAATTCCCAGCCAAAACGCTGTTTCTGTGGGATGTATATAATCCGATCCATTATGATACACCTCAGAAATGGGCTGATTCTATTATTCAGATGGATGAAACCAGCTATTATCAGACACTCTACCGTAGATTATGTGTCTACAATGAATCCGTAGAGGACACCATCGAGGTAGAAATCGGAAGTACTCTTACTGACATCATTCAGTTTATTTTGAATATGAATATATCCAATGGAAAAAAACTGACTCTGCAGGATATTATTATCAACCGAAAAGAGCATTTTAAAAAAGTCGTTCCACTACTGCAGACAGCTATGAGACAACTTGAAAAACATCAAAAAGAAATACAAATTCTTTTAAAACAATTTTATCAGTATTGGACTGACGAATTACAAAATATGAGCTTTCCGGAATATATGGAACAATTAGCCCATACGCATCTTGATAATGCAGAATTGGGATGGTCATTGCGCCCTGCCCTTTTCTTTCCCTGCAGAACAGCACTTACACTTAATATAAATGAACATACAGGTGAATCTACCAGTCCATACCTTGGAAATGTAGGTGTTCTATTTGGTGACGGATTCTCAATGAAAGACTATTTTGAGAAACAATCCATGATCTCCGATGAACAGGCAATCAAAATTCTCAAACTTATCAGCGAAAAGAATAAAATGGAGATTCTGGCTCTTGCCAAAAGCACACCGGCTTATGGTAGTATGCTTGCCCAGCATCTTGGGCTTACCACTGCTACCATCTCCCACCATACGAATGAACTATATGAAGCCAACCTATTGAAAGTAGAACGTAAGGGTAATCGCATCTATTATTCTACCAATCAGGAAACCCTGGAAAAACTCATTGCTTTTCTCCAGAAAAAATTAACCCTGTACTCATCATAGTACAGTCACGTTCTTTTATTTACAATCGATCAACATCTGCACCCGATTGTATACATTCATTTTCGAACCACTGGCATCCACATCTACACTGACAATATGACCTTGGGGGAGTTTTCTTTGTAATGAAGGATACAAGCCCCTGCCACAACAGTGGTTTGGCATGCATCCAAATGGCTGTGCTGCTACTATTTTGTTACAATTATGAGCCACACAGCCTACTATTTCAGCTCCGATCAGCCATCCATCACCCAAATTAAAGTGAAAACTTACAAACGGTTCTGCCTCCTGCTTTAATTTCTGAAAACATTCCAGAGAGTAGAATCCATATTTCTGCAAGGCATGAATCATTGCCTTCTGAATTTTGCCAAAGATACTCAAACCTGCACAATACAATACCGACTCGAGTCGTCCTGATTGCATCATATGAGAATCCATATAGTACATAGCATACCATGAAAGACCATTAGTAAAGCTCTCACATCCCTGATCTTCCAAATATCGGATCATATTCCAGTTACCCAGATGACAATATTTAACATAAAGTTCTCCAACAATTCCGATTCTCTGCTTTTTTATGTCCTTTTTTTCTATTTTTGAAAAATCCTCTGAAATTGCCATAAAATTTTTCTTCATAGCATGAATTGTCAAATGGCGTCCATGTTTCAGATCCTCCGAAAGAATATCTATCCATTTTCTCCAAATAGCAATTGTTTCATTCTGATGCAGTTCATAGGGTCTGATCTGATGAAGCAGAAGCATCAGTATGTCTCCATAAAATAACGCAAACAATGCTCTCCAGACCATGTAGGGCCTGATTTTAAGTTGTTCTCCTTTTTCCAGCCCCTTCAGATTCAAAGACAGAACCTGTACCTGAGAGTAACCTGCCTTTGCAACTGCCCTTCTCAACACTCCTGTATAGTTTGCGCCTCTGCACGCATCACCCGCTGCCGGCATCAATAAGCGGATGCGAGCCTGATCCACATTCAGTTTTCGAATTGCTTCTATCATCTGTCCTGTGATCAGAACACTTGGATAACACATATCATGATTCACAAACTTCAACCCGGTTTCTGTGATATTTTCTTCATTTTCCAGCACAACCGGGTGATAATCAGGTGAATAAAAAGCATATTTCAATAAAGGAAAATGGGCATCCAACATAGCAGGAATTAATAAAATATATTTTTCATGGTCAGAGTTTTCCTCGATTCGATACATTGTGATGCCCCTTTCAAGTTTTTCAAGTCAATATGAAAACTATGCTATTTCTTAGGTAACCTTAATTCTACCTTGAATAAATCACCATCTATATACAATTCCAGTTTACCTTTCATTAATTCCATCAGACTGCTTGCAATGGACAATCCCAGACCATTACCTTCTGTATTTCGTGAGCTGTCGCCTCTGACAAACCGTTCCATCAGTTCATCACTGGAAATATTGAGAGGATATTTGGAAATATTGCGAAAAATCATTATAATTTCATCCGCTGTTTCTTCCAGATTCACATATACACGGGAATTTGGCAGTGCATATTTACAGATATTATTCATCAGATTATCCACAACTCTCCATAAATGTCTGCCATCCGCACTGACATGAACTGTTCCTTCCGGTTTATTCAGGATCAGCTCCAGCCCGCTTGCAGCCAGCTTTTCCTCAAATTCCCCTGCTATCTGCGTCAGAAATACATCTGCCTCCAAATCTTCTCTATCAACTGGCAGATTACCGGTAGAAGCCTTGGAAGCCTCAATCAGATCCTCAATCAGCTTCTTTAAACGTGCTGACTGTCTTTTCAGTACGTCCAGATATTCCTTCTGAGTTTCATCCTGTATTTCTGTCTTTTCCAGCAGATCAACATAGTTGATAATGGATGTAAGGGGAGTCTTGATATCATGTGATACATTTGTGATCAGTTCTGTCTTGAAGCGTTCACTCTTCATTCTCTCATTCACAGCCTTGGTCATTCCTTCTCCCACACTGTTGAGATTCTCGGCATGCTTCTTAAATTCCCAAAACATTTTGTGCGTATCAATCTTTTGGGTAAAATCCCCCTGCGCCAACTGCCTGCTGCCTACCTGTAATTTATAAAGCTGCCCCACCACAATAACCAGCACTGCTGCTTCCACTAATTTACCCAGTAAGAAAATGACAATTATTGAATCATAATCATAGAATCCGACCATAAAGAATAATTCAATCAGTGTCCAGCCGCCAAAGATTATCACTGCCTTTGTCCATAATCCAATATGATGCATTATACTTTTAACAATCCTTTTTGCATAATTACAGATTCTGTACAGAATGGAATTTTTCCACCATTTTCCATTCTTAATACGCACAGCAAAACTCAGTAAAAATCCTATGAACACACAAAATGCAATAATTCCTGCAAATACTGACAAATACACTGCCGGAACTACTGATAATGATCTGGCAAATACACTCATCATTCCAAGCGCACAGGTAATAACTACTGCCATGCCTGCAAATGCAATATCCAAAGGTACTTTATCTGCAAAGGTAAGGACAATCTCTTCCCGATTGCGTCTATGCCCTGCTCCACACATCAGGAACACGAAGCTGCCAAATGCCAGCAGGAACATACCGATCATCTGAGGAAATATTATATCCTTTTCTGCATATGCCATTTCCAACAAGACATCACTCAATGCATATCTGTCAGTTTCATGGTCTGTCAAAACAGCCAGAAGTTTTTCTGCAGAATTCTTTCCTTTCAGGCTCTCACGATATATCTGCTTTTCCTGCGCCAATACTTCTTCATCTATATAAGATGCCACCCAGTAAACAGTCTTTTTCTCATAAACATGCAAAGTATAATTATTGTCAAGATAAGTTTCAACATCTTTTACAAACAGATTGGATGAAATTTTGCTGGAATCAATTAATGTAAGCTGTGAACCTTGCAGTTCTCTGACATCACTGAATTGTATGGATTTCCATTTATCATAAGAAAGACCCGTGTTGTCGAGCTGGTTAAAAGTCAGTTTCTCCTGCCCGTTTAAAATACTCCAGGCTGCATCATCATACTGTAATTGAGCCCACTGTGTTCCATCCCCATCATCATCATCTGCTGTTTCTGTTGCTTCAGATGCTACCTGCAAAAGAGAGACATCTTCTGATGTATCAGTTCCTTCATACACTACAGCGGTTTCGTAAGCTGAGGTTCCCTGCGAGAAATCATATACATCTTCATACATTTGAGCCGAATTGCTTATATATTTACCGGAATCTGTATCATAAGTAAAATCCAATACAAAATCCTCTGTCGAACCATCCTGAAGATTGGTAGTCACATAGATGCTGACTATATCCGCCGGATAATACTTACCATCTGCACGATAATAGAAAATGCCGCCTCTGGTATCATAGCAGATTCTATCTGCATAATAGGTCTTACCCTTACTATTCATATAGTATTGATAACTGCCAAGCAATCCATTATCCACCAGTTCAATATACGTGTCATCACCCAAAGCCCACTGTGATTTGTACAGATCATCCCCATTCACTGTTTTTGTAAAATTACGTTCCAGATATGTACTGGCAATATTTAATTTTTTATTATCCAGATTTTTATCTTCTATGATTCCATATCGGAAACTTTTGTCCGCAAAATATTCTTTTGTCTTATCACTCTCTTCATTCTGATAATTTGACATCACAAGTCCGGAATATTGCTCACTTACCGAATTCTGCATTTGTTTGCGGATATCATCATACTTTTCAGTGAAAAAGCCATTATCCTCCATCCAGAACATAGCAATTACACTGAACAAGAACGTGCAGGTACTGACTACTAATATCAGCCATGCCACTATTTTGGCAATGAAAGAACCTTTTATCCTATTCATAAATTTTCCACACCATCCTATTACTTTTTATGAGACTAATCAGAACCAAATATACTTGTGAATATTCTATTCACAGCATATTGTGTCTTAATTTGCATGGTTCTGATTAGTCTCCCATCTTGTAGCCGCGTCCCCACACTGCTTTCAGGTAGCGGGGCTCTGCCGGGTTGTACTCTATCTTTTCACGCAGATGCCTGATATGTACAGCAACTGTATTCTCAGCGCCATATGGATTATCCTTCCATACCTGTGTATAGATCTGCGTTGGGGAAAAGACCTTGCCCGGATTCTCCATCAGCATTTTTAAGATATCATACTCAGTCCTGGTCAAAGACACTTTATCGCCATCCAGTGTTACCTCCTTGGTACGGTCATCCAGTTCAATACCGCCCATAGTCAGCACTTCCTTTCTGACACTGCCACCGCCAAGCTGCATATACCTTCTAAGCTGTGATTTTACTCTTGCCTGTAACTCCACCGGATTAAAAGGCTTCGTCACATAATCATCTGCCCCGATATTCAGTCCCAGGATCTTGTCTGTGTCCTCACTTTTGGCAGTCAGCAGAATAACGGGAACATTACTGTGCTCACGGATCTTAACCATTGCCGTGATTCCATCCATCTCAGGCATCATAATATCCATCAGCACCAGATGAATATCCTCTTTTGCCAGACATTCCATTGCCTCCTGTCCATTTCCTGCCTCATATACCTGATAACCCTCTGCCATCAGATATATTTTCAATGCTGATACAATATCCTTTTCATCATCACATACCAGTATGTTATACATATGTTTTTTCACACTCCCCCAGATTAAATTGCGCGCTTTTTATAATCTATCATTAGTGTAACGGAAAATTTATGAACATTAAAGTTGGTAATTTATTAAGATTTCTTTAAGATATTTTTTTCATTTCATTATACAGGCAACAAAGTTCATCCATATCACCCACAAAATGAAAGAAAACACAAACATTTCATAAAAGAGTGTGGCTTCGTATGAAATGATTGTGTTTTCCTGACCTAACTTACAAGTGGGCGAACCTCATCGCCGTCACTATTACTATATAAATCTAAACCGCTCTTGTAGCATTCTTGAGCATTTCAAGCTCTTCTCCCTCGAAATAAGGAGACAATCTCTTGTATACTTCAGCATGATATGCGTTTAATTTACGCACATCAGAAGGCTCCATATACTGCGTATCAATTACATCCAGATCAATCGGCACATAGGTCAGATGTCTAAATGCCATGAACTGACCATCACCATTCTTCTCTTCTTTTACAATCTCAAGAATATTCTCGATTCTGATACCATGACTGCCTTCAATATATACGCCGGGTTCATCAGATACGATCATACCTTCTTCCAAAACAGCTTCTTTCACGCCTGGGTTGAAGCGCCATCTGATATTCTGTGGTCCTTCATGTACATTTAAGATGTAGCCGATTCCATGACCTGTTCCACATTTATAAT
>ULWY01010198.1_pt1 | contig 21728 bp, 15 predicted proteins | sample 1960761 | NCBI WGS metagenome assembly ULWY01 (sample SAMEA4835824, study PRJEB28245) | human gut metagenome | biome: gut microbiome; material: fecal sample | place: Denmark | collected 2008 | reverse complement strand
AGCACAGCCACAGCCGGCAGTTCAGGGCGGAACCATCATCATCGGAACGCCAGGAACGGCAGCTCCGGCGGCAGCAGTCGCAGCTCCGGAAGGTGCCGCTGCTGTTGCAGGTGGCGTGGCAGGAGCAACTGTCGTAGCCGGAAACTGGGTGGCAGGACAGCAGCAGAACGGCGAGGAACTGGCCGAAGCGCAGGGCAACTATATCGAGGAGCTGAACAAACTCACCGAGACTCTGCAGAAGGTTTCGGAGCAGAGCGAGCGCCTGACGCGCGACAGCGAGGAGATGGAGATGCTCAACCGCACGCTCACCGGTATATGCCGCGTGTACGAGATGCAGCTTAAGGGTGCCAGCCAGCAGATTGGAACCATCGACCAGATAAACGAACAGAGCCGCAAGATGGCTCAGCTCATAGAGCAGCTCAACGGTATCTACGCACGCATGATTGAGGCAATGACCGTAAACATGCGCGCCGCAGCCCCGGAGGCAGCTCCGAAACAGTAACTGTTGACCGACCCGCCGGTGTATGGAAACGGCGGCGGGCAATGATATAAAAGTATAACATAAATGGCAATAAAGAAACGACCTGTATCGCCGCGCCAGAAGATGATCAACCTGATGTACGTCGTCCTCATGGCAATGCTCGCGCTCAACATATCGACTGAGGTGCTCAACGCCTTCTCTATCGTTGAGGAAAGCCTCAATCGCACCACCTACAACTCGTCGAAGGAGAACGAAGCCATATTCCGCAACTTCTCCGAACAGATGAAGGCTAACCCACAGAAGGTGAAGGAGTGGTTTGAGAAGGCGACGGCGGTGAAACGCATGAGCGACTCGCTATACAACTTCGCGCAGGAGCTCAAGGTGGAAATCGTGCGCATAGCCGACGGTCCTGACGGCGATGTGATGAACATAAAGAACAAGGATGATCTTGAAGCTGCCAACCAGGTGATGCTTGCGCCGGGCACAGGAAAGGGCCGCAAGCTCTATAATGCGATAAACAGCTTCCGCTCGCGGATAATATCCATGGTGACCGATCCGCATCAGCGGAGCATCATCGAGAGCAATCTCACGACGAAACTGCCTAAAAACGCCGTCACGATGGGCAAGAACTGGCAGGAATATATGTTTGAGGACATGCCGGTGGCAGCAGCTGTCACCATGCTCTCAAAGTTGCAGAGCGACGTGCGCTACGCCGAAGGCGAGGTGCTGCACACGCTCGTTTCAAACATCGATATGAAGGATATACGTGTCAACCAGCTCAGCGCGTATGTCATTCCTGAGTCGCGCACCGTCATAAGCGGCGACATATTCTCGGCTCAGATAGTAATGGCGGCTGTCGATACCACGCAGCATCCTGAGGTGTATGTGGGTGGCCGAAAGATAAGCGGCAACACTTATCGCTTCACGGCGGGCGGAGTGGGAGAACACTCGTTCGGAGGATACATCACGATGAAGAACGGCAACGGCGACGTGATACGCCGTGACTTCACGCAGAAATATACGGTCGTAGGACCAAGCGCCACGGTTTCGGCCGACCTTATGAACGTGCTCTATGCGGGATATGAGAATCCTATAAGCATAAGTATCCCGGGTGTGCCGCTCAGCAGCGTATCGGCGTCGATGACAGGCGGTTCGTTCCGCTCGATAGGTATGGGACGCTACATCGCCCGTCCTACGCATGTAGGCCAGGATGTCACGATCACCGTGTCGGCAAATCAGAACGGACGTTCGCGCCAGATGGGCAAATATGTGTTCAAGGTAAGAAAACTGCCCGATCCGACGGCTTATCTCCAGATAGGTACCGACCGCTTCAGGGAGGGCGGACTCTCAAAGGCCTCGCTCATGGGTGTGAACGAAGTGAAGGCAGCCATCGACGACGGCATACTCGACATACAGTTCCGTGTGCAGAGCTTCGAGACGGTATTCTTCGACAATATGGGTAATGCCGTGCCGATGTCTTCGGACGGAGCTTCGTTCAGCAGCCGTCAGAAGGAGACCTTCAGAAAGCTGTCGAGAAACAAGCGTTTCTACATCTCGCGTGTTACGGCGGTCGGACCGGACGGCATCACCAGACGTCTGCCGGGCTCAATGGAGGTCATCGTGAAATAGAACTGACTAAGAATAACAGAAAACGAACATACAACGAGTATATTTATTATGAGAAAATTAATGTTCATATTGATTGCGGCATGTGTCGTGCAGAGCGTTTCAGCACAGCCGGCAGCACGTCGGAGGGAACAGCAGCAGGCTGCTGCGGCAAGCGCGAACGCACTTTCCGTGAGGGCACAGATTTCGTTTCCTACCCAGGCTCCGATGGATGAGGATGTCGTTTGGAGGCGTGATATCTACCGTGAGATAGATCTCAACGACGAAGCCAACGCCGCGCTGTATTATCCTGTTGAGCCGCTCGGTTCGCAGATGAACCTTTTCACCTATATATTCAAGCTCGTGATGCGTCGCAGTGTCACGCCTTATGAGTACAGACTCGACGGCAACGAGGTATTCGATGAGTCGGCCAAGGTGAACCTTATGTCCATTCTCGACAATTATCATATATTCTATGAGCGCACCGACAAGGGCATACGCATCGACGACAGCGATATTCCGTCGCGTGAGGTGACTGCCTATTACATCAAGGAGTGCGCTTATTACGACCAGGCTACCGCCACATTCCATACCAAGGTGGTCGCACTCTGCCCGATACTCCGCCGTGAGGACGACTTTGGCGACGCCACGACATCCTATCCATTGTTCTGGGTGAAGTATGACGAACTGGCTCCTTATCTCACCAAGCAGACCATCATGACGAGCAATCTGAACAATGCGGCCACGATGAGCGTTGACGATTATTTCACCAGAAACCTGTATAAGGGAAAGATATACAAGACATCCAACATGCTCGGAAAGACGCTCGCGCAGTATTGTCCAACCGACTCGGCCATGTCGAAAGAGCAGAAGCGCATAGAGAATGAGCTGCAGGCGTTCGAGAAAAACATCTGGGGCGATCCGGCACGCAAGGATTCTCTCGACAGCATTGCCAAGTTGGACAAGAAAGATCTGAAGGCAACGAAGAAAAAGAACCGCAGGTCAGGTGGCACGTCGGAGACGGTGAAAAAGAAGAGCAAGCAGCCAAGCACTACCACCACATCATCTGCCGCACGCGTAACGGTGCGCCGTCAGCGTCGTTGATGCCGGTATGGCGTGCCGTCGGTCAGAAGGTGTAATACAATGATATTATTAACACAATAAACACAATTGCTTATGAAGAAGTTTTTTATCTTGGCATTACTGATGATGTCGGCTGTCTTTGCGACAGAGTCATCGGCTCAGGTTAAGTTCGGTCTTAAAGGTGGTTTGAACGTCACAAGCATGAGTTTCAGTTCTGACTTGTTGGCTGCCAACAACCGTACCGGATTCTTTATCGGTCCGACAGTGTTGTTCTCGTTGCCTATCGTAGGCCTCGGCATCGATGCGTCTGCCCTTTACGATCAGCGTGAGGCAGAACTGAAGTATGAAGGCCGCGACCCCGAGACGTTCAAGACACAGTCAATCAACATTCCTATAAACCTGCGTTACGGCATAGGTCTGGGCAATACTGCAAACCTGTTCTTGTTCGCCGGTCCTCAGTTCGGATTCAATGTAGGAAGCAAGAACCAGTCGCTTTTCCAGGATGTAGCATCATGGAAGCTCAGCAGCTCAAACTTCAGCCTTAACTTCGGAGCCGGTGTCATGCTCTTAAACCACTTGCAGCTGTCTGCCAACTATAACGTGGCATGCGGAAAGACAGGCGACGTGAATGTTATTGACGCCACAACTACTGCAGCCGAAAGCCTCTTCTCTAAGGGACGTTCCAACGCATGGCAGGTGTCTTTGGCTTATTATTTCTAAGCAGAAAAGGATAGAGCCGGTGACGGAAAGTCGGATATGACTGCTTGTGATGCTGTGAAAACGGCATCAGACATGCGTTCGCCGACAGCAGATATTCCGTTACGACTTGTCTTAAACGATATTTACTCAGGGCAGAACATGGAGTTTCTGTCCTGAGTTTTTTATTTCCATAATGTCCTTTATCAGCCGTTATATCGGTTCACCCGATGAAGATTTTCCGTTTTTCCCATGCCTTATATCCGCTTTTTTTAAGAAAACCCGGACGGAAAATTACAATTTTTCTTGATTTTATTTTGACAAAATATTTTCGCAAAAGAGATGTAAATGAATGTTAAATCGTATATAATAAAGGATATTCAGGATAATGTCGCCCTTTGATATACCCCATAACGTAGTCCGAAAAAATTCATTCCGTGTTCTGATATGGCCCATTTCATCATGCGATAAAGCCCATATTAGGGTGCGATATTGCCTATTTCAGCCCCTGAAATGGCCTATTTCGCAAGCCGAAATGGTGCATATTGCAATGCGACGGAATACCACTTAAATATAAGTTATTGATATTCAATATATTATAAAAACCTTTCGTAATTCGCGTATTTGCGTCTGAAGGAAAGTCTGTTCGTAAATACGCGCTTATTTTTCGGGGTAGAGAGGAAAACTAAGACCGGAAAAGCGAAATCCGGTTACAATTTGTAAGTTGCCTGTATTGTTTTATTCCGGCAGGAGGTTACAATTTGAAAGTTGCCTATGGCGTTTTATTCCGACATGAGAAAACAGTGACAATTCGGGTTTATACCCCGGTCTTTTTGTTGAGATCAATATCTTTTAGATTTCATCCGGGTGCTTATATTGCGGTGACGACGACTTTCATATATCCGGAAAATACGGTCGACGAAGAATTATTTACTATGTCCGTTATTGTGCAGGTGCGTCTGTCGTTTACCTGCTGTCAGTCAGCAGGTTTACTGTCATGCCGATTCTGGACACTGACCGGCACGTCAGCATTGTAAAAGATGGCGCGCATCAAATCAACACTATTTTCTTTTGTCAGATTAGTCATAAATAATTATTTTTGCAATGCTTATGGTATATGCTGACATTATCCTTCCTCTGCCTCTCGAAGGCGTATTCACTTATTCCGTGCCCGACGGTATGACATCCGTCATCAAGCCCGGAATGAGGGTCGTTGTGCCATTGGGACGCAGCAAGAAATACATGGGTATTGTGCTGAAAGTGCACGATGTGAAGCCGGAGTTCGAGGTGAAGGACATCATGTCGCTGCCCGACCGGCATCCGTCCGTCACCGCTTTGCAGTTGCGCCTGTGGCAGTGGATAGCCGAATATTACATGTCGCCGCTGGGCGATGTGCTCAAGGCTGCGCTGCCTGCCGGACTGAAAGACGAGGACAGCTATCGCCCGAAGACCGAGCGTTGCGTCACTCTGCCCGAGAAAATGCGCAGCGGACAGTCGCTGCACGTGGCGCTGAACATACTCACTCAGTCGCGTGCCAGGAAGCAGAAGGAGCTGTTTGAGCAATATCTCTCACTCAGTCATTGGGACGAGGCGTGCTCCGGTGGAGACAGGGATGACGTTGTGGAACTGACGTGCGAGGAACTTCTGAACGAGGCCCACACCACCACCGCAACGCTGCGCGCACTCGTCTCGCGTGGATTTCTCACCACATACGAGCGTGAGGTGGGGCGCATAGGCCACGGCGGAGAGGCTCATCCCGAGAACATGAAGACGTTGGGCGAGGCACAGCAGAAGGCTTACGACGAGATACTCGAGACGTTCAAGACCAAGAATGTCACCCTTCTGCACGGCGTGACGTCGAGCGGAAAGACCGAAATATACATACATCTCATAGACAAGACCCTGCGCGAGGGACGCCAGGTGCTCTATCTCTTGCCGGAGATTGCCCTTACGGTGCAGATAATGAAGCGCCTGCGCAATGTCTTTGGCGACCGTCTGGGCATATATCATTCGAAGTACAGCGACGCCGAACGTGTTGAGATATGGAACCGACAGCTGTCCGACCATCCCTACGGAGTGATACTCGGCGCGCGCTCGTCGCTGTTTCTGCCGTTCACCAATCTCGGTCTCGTCATCGTTGACGAGGAGCACGAGACGTCGTTCAAGCAGCAGGACCCAGCTCCCCGCTACCATGCGCGCTCGGCGGCAATAGTGCTTGCGTCGATGTGCGGCGCGAAGGTGCTGCTCGGTTCGGCCACGCCCTCGGCTGAGAGTTACAACAACGCGCTCACAGGCAAGTACGGGCTGGTGAGCATAATGACCCGATACAAGAACATACAGCTGCCTGAGATACAGGTGGTTGACGTGAAAGACCTGCGCCGTCGCAAGATGATGAACGGTCCGTTCTCGCCGGCTCTGCTCAAGGCTGTGCGCGACGCGCTGGCCGACGGACGCCAGGCCATACTCTTCCACAATCGCCGCGGTTTCGCGCCGATGATTGAGTGCCACGTGTGCGGATGGGTTCCACATTGCGACAAGTGCGATGTCAGTCTGACACTACACAAGTCGCTCGGCAGGCTTACGTGCCATTACTGTGGCAGTGTGTATTATGTGCCGACCAAATGTCCGTGTTGCGGAAGCACTGAGCTGCGCTCGCGGGGCTATGGCACGGAGAACATTGAGGACCGCGTACGCGAGATATTCCCCGAGGCACGTGTGTCACGGATGGATCTCGACACCACCCGTACACGCAATGCATACGAACGTATCATAAACGAATTCTCGTCGGGAGCCACCAACCTGCTCATAGGCACACAGATGGTGAGCAAGGGTCTCGACTTCGGCAACGTGTCGGTGGTGGGCATTCTCGATGCCGACACCATGCTCAACAATCCTGACTTCCGTGCCTACGAGCATGCTTTCATGATGATGGCGCAGGTGGCAGGACGCGCAGGACGCAAGAGTGGACGCGGAAAGGTGATTCTTCAGACCCGCAACCCGGAGCTGCCCGTCATCGGAGAGGTGGTGAGAAACGACTACAAGACGTTCTACAAAGAGCTGTTCGAGGAGCGTCGCATGTTTCATTATCCGCCGTTCTATCATCTCATCTGCGTATATCTGCGCCACCGCAACGCGCAGGTTGCCGACGATGCGGCAGCTGACATGGGACGCATGTTGCGCAGTATGCTCGGTGAGCGCGTGTTAGGACCCGACCGGCCGTCGGTGGCGCGTGTCAAGACCATGAGCATACGCAAGATTGTTATAAAGCTCGAGGCCGGAATAAGTCTGCCCCGTGTGCGTGCATTCCTGCGCGAACAGCAGTCGTGCCTTATGCAGAACAAGCGTTATTCGACGCTCGAGACCTACTACGACGTCGATCCTTTATAACCCGTTTTGTCTATGTCGGAAGACTGTCTTAGCACGGATTTCATACAATCTTCCTGCATATAAGAAGTAAGGATTTCTGATATAAGAAGTAGGGATTCGTGATATAATAAAATCGCTAAGGCGAAGTGGATGAATATTTAATCCGTCTTCGCAAGGCGGTATTTTTTATTCATCGACCAAATTTTTTCGTCTTTGCGAAGCTGTTTCCCGAACTTTATCTTACGGAAAGGGTTTTATTATAGCGTGATTAAGTCGTTGTATTCTTTTATTTAAGCCCGTAATGTCGGGCGGTTAAGCCTTTATCATGGTTTATTTAAGTTTATATCATGGTTTATTTAAGCTTATGTCGTGTAGTGTTAAGACTTTTATCTTAGTGATGTTAGGTTTATATAATGATGCGGTTAAGTCCTTGTCATATTCTGATACGGTTCGTTCCATAATATGAAAAAGGCTCTTCCGTGGATTGAAAGAGCCTTTATTGTGAGTCCATATATCATGTATCATTCTGCATTTTGCACGGATTTTCTCGGTGCGGGTGCTATCATGAATCTGACGATGAAAATATATAAATTCATAATGACGGATTTTTCATGAATATACATACTCTTCATTGGCTATAGACCGGCACAGAAAAGCCATAGTGCGAGCGTGTTACAGCTTTATATCAACACCAAGTCCGATTACGCGGTTTGAGCGTGTGAACGAGTTGCTGATGTTCATCGTACCGCTTGCTTGCAGCTTGTTGTAGTCGTCGTAGAGCGTGTGGAACCATGCGGCGTTTATCTTTACCTTCTCGGTTACGTTCACTCCTACGCCGAGTCCGTACGACCATGAGCTGACGTTGTAGCTTATGTCGTTCATTACTTCGTCGTTGAAGGCGTAGCTTGTGCGCTGTGCTCCCGCGCTTATCTGCACGTATTTGTTTATGTCGAATTCCGCACCGAACAGATATTCGTTGGTGTCGCCAAGCATATCCTTGGTGTATTGCTTTGTGTCCACGTCGAAGTAGTGGTGATATCCGACCATGATGCGCAGCGAGGGCAACAGTTCGTACTGTGCGCCCACGGTGAGCAGGGCAGGTGAGTCCTCTGCCACCTTCTTGCCGTCGGCATACTTGTTGAGCATGCTTATGTTCTCGGCGCTGAGGCTGTTGGCCGACTTGTTCTTCAGGCGCATGCGTGTCTTGAACTCATACTTGGCTGCGAGGTTCAGACGACCGGCCTTGAAATCGACGCCGATGATTGGAGCTATGCCCCAGCCGGTCTGGTCGCAGTTGAGCTCTATGTCCTGAGTCATCTCCGCATAGCCTGTCATCTGTGCCGCCTGTGCTCTTGCTTCGGCAGCCTTGTCGGTGAGTCCGGCAGCCTCATACATACCTGCCGCCTGGTTGAGCGAAGCCGCCAGCGACTCGAAGAATGTCGGCGCGCCGACCATAGAGAGCTGTCCTCCCGCACTCTGTTGCAGCGCGATGTTCTTCACGTAGCCGTAGTAGTTGGCTGTACCATAGAGCAGTCGCAGTCCGCCATACACCGAGAGGTTGTCGCTTATCTTGTATGAGCTTCCCAGGGTGAAGCCATAGTAGTATTGGCGTCCGCGCATGAAGGGATCCATTGAGTAGCCGCCCGTGAGCTGAGTGCCCATCGGTGCGAGGCTGTTGTTGATGCCGGCAGCTAACAGACTGGCCGGAATGCCAGCCACAACACCTTCGAACGAGCCGAGACCGTTGGCGAACTCACACTTTCCACCGCCACCAGTTATGGCGAATCCGAACTGGAATGTCCAGTCGTCTTTCACGTAGGCCGCCTGTACCGACGGCAATATCGGAGCGTCGGCCACGCCCTTGAAATTGCGTGCATATCCGTTTTCAGACGAGGCGGGATTGTTTACGTTGAACTTGAACAGTTCGCCGTAGGCTGTGGTGACAGTACGTGTCTGGTGCACATTCTGCAGGTTTATGGACAGATGGAATCCGTTTTCGAGGAATGCCACGCCGGCTGGGTTGCTGTATACACCATCTATGCCGATGGCGGCATCGCGCGCCGGATTTCTCAAGAAGATGATGTTCTGATTTGTGTTTGTAAGAATGCCGCCTGCAAATGAGGTGCTGCCACACGCAGCAAATAAGACTATGCAGGCTAATTTTAATTTATTCATCTTAATAAAGTTTAAAATAATGAGCCGCAAAGTTAGTTAAATTGTCTTCTAAATCAGAAGATTAGAATGATTGTTTAATGAATGTTAACTAAAAAAGAAAGGCATATTGCACAAATATTAGATAATGTGCAACGTGCCTTATGCCTGATAATCCGTGTGGAATCAGTTGTTGTTATATCCCCAACGGTTTCTTTTCTTGTGTTTGGCAGGCGATTTGTCATATTTCTTCAGCTCCGGATATGATATACGAGTGTGGTATATCGCCTTGAGTCTTTCTATGAGTACGAGCTTCGCCTGTTCTATGTCGTGGAACGTGATGGGGCAGTCCTTGAAGAATCCGTCTGCCATCTGTCCGTCTATTATCTTGTTTACGAGTGCCGATATGCTTTCTTCTGTATATACGTGCAGCGATCGTGAGGCCGCCTCTACGCTGTCCGCCATCATCAGAATGGCCTGTTCGCGGGTGAACGGGTTTGGTCCCGGATAGGTGAACGGTGTCATATCGACGTCTTCGTCGGGGTGTTCGTTCTTATATTTTATGTAGAAATATTTTGCCACTCCGGTGCCGTGATGGGTCAGAATGAAGTCTTTTATTATTCCCGGCAGTCCTGCTTTCTCTGCCATCTTCACACCTTCGGTGACGTGGCTTATCACTATTCGTGCGCTTTCCTTATCAGATATGTTCTCGTGAGGGTTCACTCCGGCCTGGTTTTCAGTGAAGAACACCGGGTCAGACATCTTTCCTATGTCGTGATAGAGCGCTCCGGTGCGCACCAACAGACTGTTTGCACCAATCTTGTTGGCTATCTCTGCCGCGAGGTTACCGACGGTTATGGAGTGCTGGAAGGTGCCAGGAGCGGTCTCACTGAGGTCGTGAGGCAGTCCGCGGTTGGTGTTTGACAATTCGAAAAGCATGACGCTCGACGTGAATCCGAACGTCTTCTCAATGATGAACATCAGCGGATAGGCCAGCAGCACGAGCACACCGTTCACGCAGAAGTGGTAGTACATGTCGCTGTCCACCATCGGGAAGTCGGTGTCCTGCATCATCTGCATGGCGAAATATACGGCGGAACTGCCGATGGTTACGAACAGTGCGGTCTTGAACACCTGCGAGCGGTGGAGCAGTTCGCGCAGCGAGTAGATGGCGATGATGCCCGACACTATCTGTATAATGATGAACTCATACTGATATTTCACCGCCGTGGTGCAGATGAGAATCATCGTCACGTGTGTGATGAAGGCTGTACGTGAGTCCATGAACACACGGACGAATATCGGAACCATGGCAAACGGTATGATATACACGCTCAGGAAGTTGTGGCGCATGAAGAACGATACGACCACGGGGAATATCGTTATCAGCGCGTAGAGCATGGCTATGCTACGCGGTTTGTCGAAGTAGTCGCGGCGGAACAGGCTGAGATAGCATGTGAACAGCATTATCATGATGGTAACGAATATCACCTGTCCGATGATGTTCGACGTTATCTGATTTGCAGAAGCGCCGCGACGCTGCATCTCCCTCTCGAAGGAGCTGAGCACACGATAGGTATGTTCGTCAACGATGTCGCCCCGGTCTATTATCTTCTGTCCGCTCATCACCATGCCGCTTGCCGGAGGTATGCTGCTGAGAAGGTCGCTGCGCTCGGTCTCGTTGCGCGCCTTGTCGTATATGAGGTTCGGCTCTATGTAGTTGTTGAGGTCACATTTCTGAAGTATCTGCCTCTGCTGTTCCAGCCGTTTGTCCATAAACAGATACTCGTATGCTGTCATCGTGGAGAAGATATAGGTGATGCGGGTGCTCTGGGCGTTGGTTCCGTTGACTATTCTGACCATGTTCGCCGAGTCCTTGTATATCTCGTTATACTCGGGCGTGTCCATTATTCCCGACTGGTAGAGCCTGTGCAGCCTGTCGGCTATTATCTCCAGATATTGATCCGGCAGTCCGGGGATGCCGTTATGAAAGTCGTTCCACAGCTTCTTTATCTGTGTCTGCTCCACGTCTTTGTCATAGTTGTAGTATGGCTGATAGGAAGCGAGAACCGAATCTTCCTGCTGTTTTATCGTCTCGTCGGTCTTGTAAATGGGAAAATCGAACTTTGCGATGAACGAGCTGTACATCCACGGCTTGCCAATGTCGTAGCGGTAGTGTTTTGTTTCAGTTCTCGGCAACGACCATACAATGATAAGTACTGTTACAGCAATAAGCGAGGAACGTATCATTATGTTGCGAAGGAGACGTCCCCTGTTTTTGTTCGGCATGTTCATAATCAGCGTATTATTTTGTTTGCATTGCGAAAGTAATAAAAAACTGTCAACATTTGGAAAAAATATATTATTTTTGCAGGAAATTTATATATAAATAATTTATTTTGTGTTCAATGTCAGAGAATAAAGTCAGAGTGCGTTTTGCGCCCAGTCCTACGGGACCGTTGCATATCGGCGGCGTGCGAACCGCACTGTTCAATTATCTCTTCGCGCGCCAGCATGGCGGCGAATTTGTATTCAGAATAGAAGATACCGATTCTCATCGTTTCGTGCCCGGTGCCGAGGAATATATCATCGAATCGTTCAGATGGCTCGGCATAAAGTTCGACGAAGGCGTGTCCTTCGGCGGCAAATACGGTCCTTACCGTCAGAGCGAGCGTAGGGATATTTATAAAAAATATGTTGATATCCTGCTCGAAAAGGGTGCGGCGTACATAGCTTTCGACACTCCGGAGGAACTGGAGAAGAAACGTGGCGAGATAGCAAACTTCCAGTACGACGCCCACACACGCCTGCAGATGACCAACTCGCTCACCATGACTCCGGAAGAATGCCAGCAGCGCATTGCCGACGGACAGCAGTATGTGGTGCGTTTCAAGGTAGAGCCGGGTATAGAGGTGCATGTGGATGACATGATACGTGGCGAAGTGGTGATAAAGAGCGACATCATCGACGACAAAGTGCTCTATAAGAGTGCCGACGAACTGCCGACATATCACCTCGCAAACATCGTGGACGACCATCTGATGGAGATTACCCACGTCATCCGCGGTGAGGAGTGGCTGCCCAGCGCACCGCTTCACGTGTTGCTCTACAAGGCTTTCGGCTGGGAGGACACAATGCCTAAGTTCGCCCATCTGCCGCTTCTGCTCAAGCCGGAAGGCAAGGGCAAGCTGTCAAAACGCGACGGCGACCGTCTCGGTTTCCCTGTTTTCCCGTTGGAGTGGCACGATCCCAAGACCGGCGACGTGTCTTCGGGATACCGCGAGAGCGGCTATTTCCCCGAGGCTGTTGTCAACTTCCTCGCTCTGTTAGGATGGAATCCGGGTACAGAACAGGAGATTTTCAGTCTCGACGAACTTGTAAAGCTGTTCGACATAACCAAATGCTCGAAGGCCGGAGCACGCTTCGACTATCAGAAAGGAATATGGTTCAACCACGAATATATACTGCGTAAGAGCAGTGAGGAGATTGCAAGACTCTTCGCACCTATCGTTGCGAACAACGGCATAGACGAGCCGTTCGAGCGCGTGCTGAAGGTTGTGGATATGATGAAAGACCGTGTCAGCTTCGTCAAGGAGCTGTGGCCGCTTTGCTCGTTCTTCTTCATCGCTCCGACAGAATACGACGCCAAGACAGTGAAGAAACGCTGGAAGGCGAATTCGGCGCAGGTCATGGGCGAGCTGTCCGAAGTGTTGAAGGGCATAGAAGACTTCTCTGTTGAAGGCCAGGAGCCTGTGGTCATGGCGTGGGTTGAGTCGAAGGGCTACAAGCTCGGCGACGTGATGAACGCTTTCAGACTTGCTCTCGTAGGCGAAGGCAAGGGTCCCGGAATGTTCGACATATCCGCATTCCTCGGCAAGGAAGAGACTCTGCACCGTCTGCAGCGTGCCATCGAGGTACTGAAATAAGCGGCGTTGTCAGACTGCCGTGTGGTGAATGTGTCGCAATGTCGTGCGCCGCGCATGGCAGACGGGCAAGAGCGGGATGATGAACCTGCGCCTGCCGTATGAAAGAAAATATTATACAAGATGATAATCACAAAAGAAGGAGGACGTCGGATGGCGTCCTCCATTTTTATTATCCCTGTTTCCGCCGCCTTTTCCCGCGCCCTTTATCAGTGGTTTTCACGGAAAACTGCATTATCAACTTACAATTTTTCTTGATTTTATTTTGACAAAATATTTTCTCGAAAGAGGTGTGAACGAATGTTAAATCGAGCGTGTTTAAGGCTATTCCGTGGCATACCGGTTTTTGCTTTACCCTATAACGTAGTCCGAAATAAACGGAATGGCGTTCTGATATTGCACATTTCGCAATGCGATAAAGCCCATTTCAGAGGCTGAAAAGCACCATATTGCACTCCAATATAGGCCATTTCGCAAGCCGAAATGGTGCTTTTCGCAAAACGAAAAAATACCCCTTAAACATAAATCATTGATATACAATATTTTATGAAAACCTCTCATAATCCGCATATTTGCGTCCGATGAAGAGTCTGTCCGCAAATACGCGCTTATTTTTCGGGGTAGAGTGGAAAACTGAGACGGAAAAACCGAAATCAGGTTATAATCTGTAAGCAGCCCGTATCTTTTCTTTTCTGCATAAAAAAACAAAGCTGATAGGGACTAATCCCCCAGCTTTGTTATTGAAGCCAATTCATACAGAATTTCTATTTAATCTTTATCAGTATCCGGAATAAATATTTTCAGAGTTCTGATTTTCCGTTTTCATAGAAAGAAGGCTATATTTTTATACAGCATAGACACTGTTTATACTGTTCTGAAATGCTCTGTTTATATAATGAAAACTCTATCTCTGTATAGTGAATTTTCTATCATTACACGCTGAAAACGATGTCTTAACTGAGCACGTACGTTGTTTTTATATAATGAAAGCGTCTCCGTTGCCTGGTTCATTCTACAATCACCTTGCGCGTTTTTCCGTTTTCGCGTACTATGTTCACGCCTTTCTGCGGCTCGGAGAGCTTCATTCCGCTGAGCGAGAAATATTCTTTTGTTGTCTCGCCGGCACTTATGCCGCCTATTCCGTCGGTCACATCCTCCGGGGTTATCGGCCTGATTATCGGGTCGTCGGTCATTCTCAGCACTCTGCGCCCCTCACGTCCGGTGAACTCCATCGTGCCGATGTACATCAGACGGTCGTGCACCTGAGTGGTCGAGTTGTGCGCGTGGAAGACTATACGCATCTTTCCTTCTTTGTCGGTGAATATTGAGTGGTGGCCCGTTCCCACGAGATCCTCAACACGGCAGAGTATCGGCGACGAGTATTTGCCCCACACAGGCTCGCTCAACGACATCGTAGTGGCGCACCCAACGGCGTAGTCCTGACTGTTGTAGTCGTTTGCGGAGTAGGTGAGATAGTATTTGTTCTCAAACTTAACCATGTTAGGACCTTCGCACACACGGCCGAGCAGGTTCTCCCATGGCAGCGTTACATTGATACATTTCTTCAGTGTTCCGTCTATCGGAGTGATGTAGTCGTCTTCCAGTTCACACATCCAGATGCAGTTGCCGTCGGTGAATCTTACGAAGAAAAGGTAGGCCTTGCCGTCGTCATCGAAGAAAACGTGCGAGTCGATGCACTTCTCCGAACCAAGAAGACTGTTCATCTGATAGGTGCCTTCCTGCTTGAACGGACCGAGCGGAGAGTCCGATGTGGCCACATACAGGTGTTCGTTGGCAGAGTAATACATATAATATTTGCCGTTCTTATTATAAACCTCCGGCGCCCAGAACCATTGTGTCTCTGTGGTGTTTGCTTTGTTGAGCGCAAGACCTTTGTATTCCCAGACATACAAATCGTCGGAAGTCCATACTTCAATACCGTCGGCGTTGTGTGTGCCGTAGGCGTAATATGTGTCTCCGTCGAGCAGAACGTAAGGGTCGGCAAGCGGTACTTTGCTCTTGGCTCCGTCGGCGTGGACGTGCATGGCAGACATTAATAATGTGATGATAGTGGTAAATAAGTACTTCATAAATTAGTTTTTTTGATTTGATATGCGGCAAAAGTACGAAAAAAACGCCACGATACAAATGTATTTGTGGCGTTTTTGAGTTTATTGAATGTGATTTCTGGTTTTACGTAATGTCGCGTTATTCAAGGCATGCCTTTATGGTCTGTCTCACGCGCTCGGTCGAAGTGATGTCTATTGACGCCTCGTCGGCATCCTTGCTGCCCATATACACCTGTGTGTTGATGTATTCCATGTTGCTCCTTACCTTTGTCCTGGCAGAGAAATGAAACTCGTTCAGTCCGGTGACAGAGCGCAGACGGCCTATGTTGTTCTCGTTCACTCCGCATCCGGCGAGCAGTATTATGCGTCCGTCGGCCTGCTCGTTGAGTTGCTTTAGCAGCGGTGCGCCACTCATGGCGTCGGGCTGCTGGCCTGAGGTAAGTATGCGGTCGAAGCCGAGAGCGATGATGTCCTCGAGCGCCTTTTGCGGATTGCGGCACATGTCGAAGGCTCTGTGGAACGTCACAGACATGTCTCCGGCACACTGCATGAGCTTTCTGTTGGCTTCAATGTCCACATCGCCGTCCTTCGTGAGACATCCGAACACCACGCCGTCGGCGCCAAGTTCCCTGCACACGCCGATGTCGGTCATCATGCGTTCGAGTTCGAGCGGAGTGTAGAGAAAGTCGCCTCCACGCGGTCGGATGATTACGTGCAGACGTGTGGATGTGAGCATCCGGCGTGCGGTCTTTATTTCTCCATACGACGGAGTGGTGCCGCCTTCGGGTATGCCGGCGCACAGCTCCACGCGGTCGGCGCCTCCTTCCTGTGCCGCCAGACAGCTTTCCACGCCGTTGGCGCACACTTCAAATTTGAAATCCTGCCTTTTGTTCATACATTTTGTTGTGTTGGTGGTCACGTCTTTACAGCTTTCCTATCACGCGCGCCATTCTCTCCAGACCTTCAATCATGCGGCTGCGCGGACAAGCTATGTTTATTCTGAGGAATCCTTCGCCTGCCGTCTTGCCGTACATAGTGCCGCTGTTCACCATCACGTGCCCCTCTTTGAGTAGCTTCTCCGTGAGTGCGTCAGACGTCATTCCGGTGCTGCGGATGTCGGCCCATACCAGATATGTGCCCTCGAGGTGGGTCACTCCGATATTCGGCATGCGCTCGCTGAAGAACCGGCGCAGCTCCAAGTAGTTGTCGTAGAGATATTCGTTGAGGCTGTCGAGCCATTCCGCGCCTTCGTTATAGGCTGCCTGAAGCGCCAGAACGCCGAACGGATTGACGTCGCATATCTCGTTTATGTTTATGGCGCGGTCTATCTTGTGGCGCACATCCTCGTCGCACGCCACTACGTTGGCAATCTGCAGTCCGGCGATGTTGAACGCCTTGGTGGGCGAGTTGAGCGTTATGGAGTTGTGCAGGCTCTCGTCCGACAGCGACGCGAACGGGATATATGTGTGTCCCTTCATTATGAGCTCGCAGTGAATCTCGTCGCTTATCACCTTTACGCCGTGCTTCATGCAGATGTCGTTGAGCTTTGTCAATTCGTCGGCAGTCCATACACGGCCGGCCGGGTTGTGCGGGTTGCAGAGCAGGAACACCTTTGTGCGTTCGTCGGCAGCCAGCTTCTCGAATCCTTCGAAGTCTATGTGATAGGAGTTGTTCTCGTATATCAGCGGGTTCTCGGCAATGATGCACTCGTCGTTGCGTATGGAAGAGAAGAAGCAGTTATATACAGGTGTCTGTATGATGACCTTGTCTCCCGGTCTGGTGAGTGCCTTTATGGTAGCCGATATGGCGGGCACCACGCCCGTGGTGTAGAGTATCCAGCTGCGGTCTATGTGCCAGTTGTGGCGGCGTTCGAACCATCCTGTGATGGCTTTGTAGTAGTTGTCGGGCACGATGGTGTATCCGAACACACCGTGCTCGATGCGTTTCCTGAGAGCGTCGGCAATGCACGGCGCAGCCTTGAAGTCCATATCAGCCACCCACATGGGCAGTACGTCTTCCTCCTTTGCCGTGTCCCATTTCACGCAGTCGGTTCCGCGGCGTTCTATCAATGTGTCGAAATCGAATTTCATAAGTGTCAGTTAGAATGTTTTTTTGTGAGATTTTACCCGCCGCCGTGCCATGGTCATCTCTTGCGTATGACGCAGTCGGCTGGCTGGCGTATGTTTTCGTCGATGGTCACCGAGCCGATGCTGTCTGCAACGATGAGGCCCGACGTGGGGTTCTTTATGTTTTCGATGTGTCCCTTTATGTCGGCATGCACGGTGGAATATTCGAAAGCGCGGTCGCATGCGGCGTCGAACGTGCAGTTCTCAAGCACCAGATTCTCGGCGTAGCACAGCGGTTGTTCGCCTGCTATGTGGCAGTTTACGAGCCGCAGATTCTTAGAGTGCCATCCCAGATACTCGCCGTCGAGCACCGAGTCATACACAGTCACGTCCTCGGTTTCCCAGAACGAGTCCTTGGTGGTGATGCGTGCGTTGCGTATTTCGGCGTTCCTGACATACTGGAACACATATTTCGAGTCGCTCACAAGTCCGTCTACTACAACGTTCCGGCAGCCCATGAACGGATAGGTCCCGTCGTGCAGCGTGACGTTCTTCACGTTCAGACCGTCAACATTCCAGAAAGTCTCGTCGGCATCGTTTATCTTCACGTTCTCGAGCGTGAGGTTTTTCATCTCGCGGAAGAACTTAGGTCCGTCGATGACGCTGTCTTTCATCGTCATGTTGTCCGAATACCAGATGGCCGATCTCGAGCCCGGCGCGAAGTAACAGTTGGTTATCAGGCTTCCGTCAACGTGCCACCAAGGGTACTTGCCATAGAAATGGCAACCGTCAGCCTCGATGTTGCTGCAGTGCTTAATGCCCGATTCGCCGTCGGTGATTGTCACATTCTCAAGTCTGACATTATGTTTTTCGAACAGTGGCCGTTCTCCTCCGAATGATTTATCCTTTATTGTCTCCATTGTTATATTGTTTGTTTTATTAGTCTTTTTGAGTGTGCCGTGTGTCTGCGGCAGGCTGCAAGATGTATCGTTTGTGGATATCCTTTCGGATGCAAATATACTAAAACGTGTATTAAACGTGTGTATTCATATTACGGAAAAGGCAACCATGATTACTGATGCCGCGTTCCTGCCGTGTAATTGCGGATTGTTCCGAAAACATAAAAGGTGCGGACGCAATCATATTGTCCGCACCTTTTCAATTATATTTGTTTGTATGCTTCTTAGAGGTTCGGGTTAACCTTGCTCCACTCAGCTATTGGCGGAACGATGTTCAGCGTAACGAGCTCGTCGCGCATCTTGCAGAGGTGCTCGTAGCTTGCGTCAAGTTTAGCGTTCTCCTCAGCAGTTCCCTGCGGTACTTCGTAGTGTGCGCCGGTTGTGTCGAGTGTGGTCTTCATGGCCATCATGATGTGATCGTACTTGTCGGTGCTTACATATGTTCCAACAGGATACTTGAACGGTTCGCCACCCATGACAGAACGGATCATTTCAACTGACAGATAAGCCGGGCTCTGGAATGAAGAACGTCCGCGGAGCTCGATGATCTTTGCACCGCCCTTTGTTACGTCAACCTTCATCTGCTCCCACTCCTCGTTTGTGAACTCAGGTGTGCCGATGATGTCGGTCAGGTTCTTGCCGTCGATTGTTACGTGTGAACCGAATACAGCCATCTGCTCGCCGTGTCCGCCGTATGTAGCGCAACCTTTAACTTCGCTCTGCATTACGTTGAACTTCTTGGCCAGTGCGCTCTGCAGACGTGTAGAGTCGAGGGCTGCAAGTGTTGTAACCTGTGATGGTTTCAAACCAGAGTAGAGCAGTGTTACAAGACCTGTGAGGTCAGCCGGGTTGAAGATAATAACGACGTGTTTAACGTCCGGGCAATATTCTTTGATGTTCTTTCCGAGACCTTCTGCTATCTCGCAGTTGCCTTTGAGCAGGTCTTCACGTGTCATACCAGCCTTACGTGGTGCACCACCTGAAGAAATGATGTATTTTGCATTTGTGAATGCTTCCTTGGCATCTGTTGTTGCTGTGATTTTAACATCGCCGAAACCGCTCTGGCGCATTTCCTCAGCAACACCTTCCGGAGAGAAGACGTCGTAAAGACAAATATCACTTGTCAGACCCATTGTCAAAGCAGTCTGAACCATGTTTGAACCAATCATACCGGCTGCGCCGACGATTGTAAGTTTCTCATTAGTTAAAAATGCCATAATAAAAAAATATTATTTATGTTTGTAAAGTTGTTGTTTACAGGTGAGCCGTGCCCTTGTTTGCCTTATGAGGGCTGGCCGGGGGGCTCCGGTTTAACTACGTGCAAAGATAATAAATTTTGTACTATCTGCTGTATTTATTTTGTTTTTTAATTGTTGTTTATTCTTAAAAAGAGGTGGCGCGTGCGTAAGTACACACGGGCGGAGGGGTCGGCATCTGCTGACGACGTATGTGCAGGGCAGCGGATTGCGGCTCGCGGTGCGGATGTGAAGGCCGTGTCTGTGTGCGGTGGCGCGTGTATGGAAGCACGGGGCAGGATGTGTATAAATATACAGGATGTGTGACGGAGAAATGAATGAATATCCGGCATAACTCGAAAATACGGCGATATTTTCGTCCGACAGTGATTCCGGCCGCAAATACGCGAGTTTTGGAGGGTTTGCATAAACCGTTGGCATACAACGTTTTAAGTAAAACCGGATAAAAATAAAGCCCGCTCCGACGTGCGAAACGGGCTTTATTGTAGTATGAAACGGGCTTTATTGAGGTGTGAAATGCATCATTTCGGGGGCTGATATGGTGCTTTTCAGAGTCCGAAATAGGCTTTATCGCAGCACCGCCAGTTTTTTGTGGCTTCCGGAATGTAACCATATACAACTTTTATACATTTATACCCACCTCTCCGTTTCTATTTTACGAATTTTTTTTGTCAAAATATTTTACTGTCAAAACTGTATATTTATGCAGTCTGACAGTAAAATGACGCATATCGCGCACGCCTTTTTCATATCTTTCTGTTGCGCATCCGCCATATGCCTTGCTTCACTTCTCCGGCAAACGATTTCCAGTATGGCATCAGCTTCAGGTTGCGTCTGACAGGTGTGTCGTAGAGCAGGAAGAGCAGCAACAGGCCCGCGCAGAGATAAATCACCCATCCGTATATCTGCTTGATGCTTATCTCCATGACCTGAGTGGTGAACTGTTGCATGAACGATGCCAGGTCGATGTGGTTGCGGCTCACCGCCACGCTATCCACGGAAGCGCCGTAGCGTGCCAGGTTGTCGGGCACGTAGTAGTTCATCATGCGCGAGTAGATGGCTCCGCCTATCACTCCTCCCACAATCATGTGGAGCATGTTGAACACGCTGAGGCCCTGGAAGAAGTGCTGGAAGGTCATCATCTCCTCCAGACAGACCATGAATGTGGCGCTGAGTATGGCGTAGGCGAACGAGCGGCAGATGATCATCGGGGCGAGCTGTGTGATGTGTATCTCGGACGAGACGGTGAAATAGAATCCCACGAGATATGCAGTCAGGGCAATCATGCCTATGATGATTAGGCGCAGATAGTTGTAGCGTCTGATGTGCATCCACCAGTATGCGAACAGACATCCTGCCAGTATGCCGGCTATGGCATACCAGTCGAGCGATGTGCTCACCATTGCCTCGTAGTGCATCACGCCGTCATAGAACATCTCTTCAACTACATGCTCGGTGCCGAGGATTATCTCGACAAGAGTGATGAGGCACAGCAGGGGTATGTAGTGGCGGTAGCTCCATATCTTGGGATCGTAGTACGGGTGGCGGATGGTGAGCATACGCCAGATGCAGAAGCCCAGATTGGCTATGATGACGATTGTGAGCTGCCATGTGACTGGACTGTTCCACCAGTCGAGATACTCGCCGTAGTCGAACAGGGCTGCCACCTCGAGCAGCAGTGCTGCCCACAGAGCGCCTCCGAGCCAGTCGATGCCGAAAAGCGGGAACTTGCGCATGAAGCGGAAGTGGCGCACGCAGCAGGTCAGCACGATGAGCATAATGAACATCATGGCGGCCGTGAAGAGATGCATGTAGGTCCAGTGATAATAATACATCAGGCCGGTGGTGATAAGGTCGGACAGCTGCATGCTGCCGAGAATCACGATGTGCAGCATGGGGAAGAACACCGTGAAGTCGCGCTTAGGAGTCATCCACAGCTGTATGGTGGACATACACTCGAAGGTGCCTTCTATCTTGCAGATGCCCTCAATGAAGCATACGGCCCAGAGCAGCGGCAGGAAGGTGATGTAGGGAGCCACCAGGTTGCACACGAGTATGCCGAGTGCCGAGGCG
>ULWY01068810.1_pt1 | contig 22043 bp, 20 predicted proteins | sample 1960761 | NCBI WGS metagenome assembly ULWY01 (sample SAMEA4835824, study PRJEB28245) | human gut metagenome | biome: gut microbiome; material: fecal sample | place: Denmark | collected 2008 | reverse complement strand
TACACGACGTTCCGTGGTGAAGAGCGGAAAAGCCAGCTGATACTTGATACGAAAAACGAAGACATAGAAGTCATGCAAGTAGACCTCTCTTCGATGGAAAATATCGTGGAAGTGGCCAAACGGATTATCGAAAAAGAAACAAGCATAGACCTGCTGATGAACAATGCCGGTACCATGTGTACCCATTTCATCCAGACTGAAGACGGATTCGAATATACCGTAGCGGTGAACTACCTGGCTCCTTTCCTGCTGACCCACCGCCTGCTTCCGCTCATGCACGCCGGCACACGGATTGTCAACATGGTATCGTGCACCTATGCCATCGGAAAAATCGGTCCGCACTTCTTCACCCACGGAAAGGAAGGAAGTTTCTGGCGCATTCCCATCTATAGCAATACGAAACTGGCACTCTGGTTATTTACCCGTAAGCTGGCGGAAATGTTGAAAGACAAAGGCATCACCGTCAATGCGGCAGACCCAGGTATCGTATCGACCAACATCATCAGCATGGATATGTGGTTCGACCCCTTGACCGATATCCTGTTCCGCCCCTTCATCCGTACTCCCCGACAAGGAGCCGATACAGCCATCCGCCTCTTGTTGGCACCCGAACTGGAAGGAGTCACCGGACAGATGTTCGCCAGCGGCAAACAACGGAAACTGAAAGAAAAATACCTGAACCATCCTCAGGCAGAAAGCTTGTGGGCAGATACTGAAAAACTTCTACATAATTATTTGAGTACAACCGAAAAAGAGCCGGGAAGAAACGAATAAATCCACCAAAAACCAGAAAAGTAAAATGTTCTTGTTTTTGTCCTATTCTTAATCCATTCCCCAAAAAGGACCTGTGCAGAAGTCCGAAAATAGGTGAATTATAAAATAAAAAGATAAAATAGAGTAGTCTATATTTCATTTTTCTTATTTTTGTAAGACCAAACATCTAATGAAGTTCACCATGGACAAAGAACTGCCCAAAATAGACCTTCCGGAAGACTGGCTGGCCGGAACGGATATCAATAAAGATTTACTGGGACTATACACCAACTTCCCGGTAAGACTAAAATGTGAAATATTCGTACTCTGCATAGAAGGAACGGTAGAAGCCACCCTTAACCTGAACAAGATTCAGGTAAAACCCAACAGCCTGGTAACCCTGATACCCGGAAGTATCTTCCAGATTAACCGGATTGACGGAGACTTGAAAATCTATATCCTGGGATTCTCTTCAAACTATATCGAAGAGAATCACCAGTCACATTTCCTGGTCGAAACCATGTACCACACGCTGGGTAAACCCGTCTATTCCTTGAATGAAAAAGGAACACAGATGATGGAGAACTATTTCAAACTATTGATTGACCTGTACGAAAATCTGCCCGACAAGATAAAAAAAGAAGTGGCTTCCAACTTGTATGCCGACGTACACAAAGGAATCTCCGTCATGTATCAGAGAATGAGCAATGAAAAGGCTAACCTGTCAAAAAGCGAAATGATTTGCAGGAACTTCGGCCAACTGGTCATCCAGCATTACCAAAACAACCGTAACGTATCCTGGTACGCCGAAAAACTCGGTATCTCTCATGCCCACCTGTGTACCATCGTCAAACAGATTACCGGACATACATGCGTCGAAATCATCGCGTCTATGGTCATCATGGATGCCAAGTCACAACTGAAGTCTACACACCTGTCCATCCAGGAAATTTCCGATTCACTCAACTTTGCCAACATGTCCTTCTTCGGCAAATACTTCAAGCGGAACGTGGGCATGAGCCCGCTGGAATACCGGAACAAAGGATAGCAGATTACCACCGAATCAATTCCAAAAACCACTAAAAATTGATATACAAATGAATTACAAACCATTATTATACGCCCTCCTGATAGGAAGTACAGCCGTTTCCTGCATCCGTAAAGAGGCTCCCAATGCCGAAGCGGATATAACAGGTTGCACCTTGCCGGGAAATGTCCTCGTACAGGATACTATCGATGTAGATGTATCGTACGATAAGTCTCTAAATGCCTACCCTATCTATATACAGGTGAAAAAAGGAACCGACTGCTCCCAACTGGCCCCGGTATTCACCCTTACTCCCGGAGCCACTATCGAACCGGAAAGCGGAAGCACACAAGATTTCTCCTCACCCGTCCGCTATACGGTCACCTCGGAAGACGGACAATGGCACCGCACCTATTCCATCAGTATCGAAGAGGAAAAGGTGAAGGAAATCCCTACCACCTTCCATTTCGAGGACACACGGACAGAGAACGGCTATTATGTGTTCTATGAGACGAGCGGAACCCAGGAACTGACCTGGGCGAGCGGAAACGGAGGGTTCCGCCTGGCAATAAACGATGCCGAACCGTCCGAATACCCTACGACACTGGAAGAAAAAGGCTTCTCGGGGAAATGTGCCAAACTGGTAACCCGAACTACCGGAAGTCTGGGAGCCATGGTAGGTATGCCCATCGCCGCCGGCAACCTGTTCATCGGGAAGTTCAACCTCAGCAACGCGCTCAGCAACTCATTGAAAGCAACGCAACTAGGTGTGGAATTCTACCACAAGCCGCTGAAGCTGAAAGGGTATTTTAAATATACCCCGGGAAACCAGTTCTATGAAAACGGAGGGTATACCAACCGGAAAGACCAGTTCGACATCTACGCCATCTTTTACGAGAATAAGGACGAGAACGGCCAATCGGTCATGCTGGATGGCACTTTGCCGCTGGCAAACTTCGTACACCCCAACCTGGTAGCACTGGCCCAATACAAAGATACGCAGGTACTCAACTCCTGGCAACCTTTCGAAATGACCTTCGATTATGACCGCTACGGGAAAAGCGTAGACTTGGACCGGTTGAATGCCGGAGACTATAACATTTCCATCGTCATCTCCTCCAGTAAAGACGGGGCCACCTTCGAGGGAGCACCCGGAAGTACACTTTGGATAGACGAAATGAGCATCATTTATGAATAACCCCGACGAATGCCTATGAAAAAGAAATGGATAACCTGTATGCTGCTGGCTATGGCCGCCGCAGGCGTACAGGCACAGAACCCCAAAAAAATACTGAGACAGACCCGAGAGAACGGTTGGGAATTCGACTTGAAAGCCGGTATCAACATCGGCGGATTCTCTCCCCTGCCGCTTCCGGTAGAAATCCGGAGCATAGACAGCTATAACCCGACACTGGCCGTACAACTGGGAGTAGATATCACCAAATGGATAGACAGCTCACGGACGTGGGGAGTCAGCACCGGATTACGCTTCGAGAACAAGAACATGACCACACGGGCCACCGTCAAGAACTATGGCATGGAAATCATTGGCGGAGACGGCAACCGGATGAAAGGAAACTGGACGGGAGGAGTACGCACCAAGGTACAGAACACTTACCTGACCCTACCGGTACTGGCCAGCTGGAAAGCATCACCACGCTGGAGTCTGCATGCCGGTCCATACTTCTCGTACCTGCTGGACGGAACTTTCTCCGGAGATGTCTATGACGGATACCTCCGCGAAGGAAACCCGACCGGCGATAAAATCAACTTTACCGACGGAGCCGTAGCGACATATGACTTCAGCGACCACGAACGAAAATTCCAATGGGGCGTACAGGTAGGAGCCGACTGGAAAGCATTCAGCCACCTGAAGGTATATACCCATCTCACCTGGGGATTGAACGACCTGTTCGAAAAAGATTTCCAGACCATAACCTTCGCCATGTATCCCATCTATCTGAATCTGGGATTCGGCTATACATTCTGAAACTTCCCCCCCTTCCAAGACTAACTTGTCTAAAAAATAATAGCGCCACTACGGAACACTATCCGTAAGTGGCGCCTGGGTTTGCATATCAGCCTCCGGAAAATATCACATCCTCCGAAAGGCTTTCTTCAAGGAATATATAGGCTTTTACTTCTGGAAGTTCACTCCCACTTCCATGTTGGTTGTACCTGCAATGACATCAGGCAACTGTTCCAGAACCGGACCTACCATGCCAGCCATCGCTCCCATCGTAGGATCGTTGGCTACCATATCCATTATCTGCTGGAGGAAAGCCTCATCCTGGAACATCGGAGCCAATGCCTCCAGCAACGGAAGCAAAACATCTGTTCCCAGATAAACCTTCATGTTATTGTCTTCGATGACATACTTCATCGGAACTCCCTGTGAAAGCATCGGAAGAACAACAGGCATCAGGTTTGCCAGAATATCACTGGTAGTAGAACGGCTCAAACGTGAGTTCTGGATATTGGCCATAATCTGAGACGGATTCAGGTAAAGCTGCAAACTCCCGGCATTGGCGGTATATTGAGCCATGTTCAACGGAGATGTTGCCCACTCGGCATCGGTCATGTTCTTCTTGTACTCGGCCGTAATGTTACCGTCGGCATTGAAAGTTACCGAATGGAACACCTGAGTCAAGGCGCCGTTTACACTCTGATCGCCCAGCAAAGGCAAACGCAATGCCATTTTTACGATGGTAGAGACAGGCAAAGCATATCCCGGCATAATAGTAATATCCTTCGAAGATTCCCAAACAAAATGAATAGGAATACTCTGATAAGTAACATCATCGAAAGGAACCACCGTCCAGGTTGTATTGGTCAAATCATTGGCCGGCATTGTTACATTCAGATTCAGAGTCAAGCCTCCTTCGCTGGCAGAACCATCGTAAGCAATCGTACAACCGTCCTGTTCCGTAGTTCCTTCGAAAGAAACTTCATCACCCGAAACGGTGAGGTCAACTGTCAGATTGGTGGTCGTCTGACCCGGAATCACACCCGGAGCAGCCAAAGTAGCCGAAGCATTTTCCCGGCTGTTCATCAGACCGGTAAAGGAAGAAAGGTCCAGCACACCAGAAATGGTCAGCGTAGCCTTCGAACCGTCATTGGCATCGGGCGTAAACACAACCTGTTTTCCTAAAACCGGCTGACCGCTATAAGTCAATACCAGTCCACTGGCATCTGTGTAGGTAGTCTGAGCTATCGGACATATTACGACTTCATCCGTAGTGGGGTCGTCGTCATCGCTACAAGAGGTAAAGAAACCTCCGCAAGCCAAACCTGCCATCAGGCAGAATAATAATCTTTTCTTCATAAATCTAGAAATGTTTAGTTATACGCATTAGCTATCAGCCGCAAAATAAGGCCTTATTTTTCAAACAGCCAAGGTCTATTTTTAGGCTTTATGGCTTATTCTTTAGAATACAAAGCGTAAAACTACCAATAACCGCATCAAATATAGTCTTTTTTTTAATAGCAAACGGAATAGAAACAAAAATTTTACCACATGACGGCAAAAAAATTTTATATCCGATAAAAAAAATCCTATAACTGACCCGAAAAAAAGAAAATTGCAAGATTCTCAGGAAATAACTACCCTGAAACCTTTCACTATCTCTCCAAAACCAGAATGCGGCCCGACAATAAAAAATAAGCAAGCTTCTTTTTTGTATTGCATTCGCCTTTCCGTATCTTTCCATAAGCTAGGACGCGGCTCGGAAGAGTCAAACTTGAAAAACTTTGTTTTTCGTTTGCCTCTCCACTCGCCTTTCACTATCTTTGTCGCTTCGCAAGCAAATGACTTACAGAAAAAACAGAAAACAATTATTTCTAAAAACCAATCATAACGACAATGAAAAAACTGAAAGTACTCGCACTGGCACTCATGTGTGCCGTCTTCTCGCCCTCCAAGGCCGATGAAGGAATGTGGCTGCTCCAGCTCATGCAGGAACAGAACCTGGCCGACCGGATGAAGGCACAGGGTCTGAAAATGGACATCGCAGACATCTATAATCCGGACAAACTGACCCTGAAAGATGCTGTAGGTATCTTCGGAGGAGGATGTACAGGCGAAATCATCTCGCCGAACGGATTGATTCTGACCAATCACCATTGCGGTTACGATGCCATCCAGCAGCACAGCTCGGTAGAACACGACTACCTGACCGACGGTTTCTGGGCAAAGAACTACGAAGAAGAACTCCCTACTCCGGGACTGAAGTTCCGTTTCGTGGAACGAATCATCGATGTAACCGACCGTGTGAACGAAGATATCCGCAAGGGTAAGATTGAAGAGGCCGCTTCTTTCGGCGCTCCTTATATGAAAAAGGTGGCCGACGAAACATTGAAGAAGAGTGACCTGAAAAAGGCTCCGGGCATCAGCGCCATGGCCCTGCCGTTCTATGAAGGAAACCGTTTCTATGTGTTCTTCATCAAGACCTATACCGACGTGCGTATGGTAGCCGCTCCCCCTTCATCACTGGGTAAGTTCGGTGGCGAAACCGACAACTGGATGTGGCCGCGTCATACCTGCGACTTCTCCATGTTCCGTATCTACGCCGACAAGGACGGAAATCCGGCCGACTATAGCAAGGACAATGTACCTCTCCAGGTGAAGAAGTTCCTGCCTATCTCATTGAAAGGACTCCAGGAAGGCGATTACGCCATGATTATGGGATTCCCGGGAAGCACCAGCCGCTACCTGACCGAAAGCGAAGTGAAACTCCGCATGGATGCCGTCAACACCCCGCGTATCGAAGTGCGTGAAGCCCGCCAGGGTGTGCTGAGCAAGGAAATGGCTGCCAGCGACAAGGTACGTATCCAGTATGCCAGCAAGTATGCCAGCTCTTCCAACTACTGGAAAAACTCCATCGGTATGAACAAGGCCATCGTCGACAACAAGGTACTGGAAACCAAAGCCGAGCAGGAAGAACGTTTCCTGAACTTCGCGAAAGCGAAACAACATGCCGACTATCAGGGTGTAGTCCAGCAGATCAATGACTATGTAGCCCGCGTCATGCCGTTGCAGACTCAGTCTACTTACTTCAGCGAAGTATTCCGTGGCATCGAGTTCGAATCGGCCCACAAGGCATTCGCCGACCTGAAGGAAGCTCTCCAGAAAAACAAGAAGAAAGACATCGAAAAAGCCATCGAGACCTTGAAGGAACGCTTTGCCGAAGTACACAACAAGGATTACGACCACGAAGTGGACCGCAAGGTAGCTACTGTCCTCCTGCCGCTGTATGCCGAAAAGGTTCCTGCCGAAGCCTTGCCTGACTTCTACCAGACCATCAAGGAAAAATTCAACGGCGACTACAACGCCTACATCAAGGCCTTGTATGAAAATACCATCTTCGCCAACGAAAAGAACTTCAACGACTTCATTGCCAACCCGACCGTAGAAGCCATCGACAACGACCTGATGGTACAGTACTCTGCCGCCAAGGCAAAGACCGCCAAGGCTTTAGCCGACAAGCTGGACGAAGCAAGAGGTGACATCAACCTGCTTCACAAGACTTATGTGCGCGGATTGTGCGAAATGTATGCACCGACTCCCAAGGCTCCGGATGCCAACTTCACCATCCGTCTGACTTATGGTAACGTAAAATCATACGACCCGAAAGACGGTGTACATTATAAATATTACACTACGCTGAAAGGTGTCATGGAAAAAGAAGACCCGAACAATCCGGAATTTGTGGTTCCGGCCAAGCTGAAGGAATTGTATCAGACCAAAAACTACGGCCGCTACGCCCTTCCGAACGGTGAAATGCCGACTTGCTTCCTGACTACCAACGACATCACGGGCGGTAACTCCGGTTCTCCGGTGATGAACGGCAACGGCGAACTCATCGGTTGCGCCTTCGACGGTAACTGGGAATCTCTGAGTGGCGACATCAACTTCGACAACAACTTGCAACGTTGCATCGCCGTAGATATCCGCTACGTCCTGTTCATCGTCGAAAAATTCGGCGGTTGCAAGAACCTCATCGACGAAATGAATATCATCGAATAACCGGAAATCTGCTTTCCGTAAACTTATCTCATCGCAAGCCTCTGTCGGGATTCCGGCAGGGGCTTGTTTGTTTCTGACTGATTTTTTGCTATTTTTGCCTAACTTTAACCCGAAAATCAATCAAAACCCTAAAAAATATGATGAAAAAAAACCTTTTGACAACCCTATTCGCCACATGCGCCCTCACCGGATTCGCCGACGAAGGCATGTGGATGCTGACCGATCTGAAAAAGCAGAACGCCGCGGTTATGCAGGAAATGGGCCTCGACCTGAACATAGACGATGTGTATAGCCCCGACGGCATCAGCCTGAAGGACGCGGTGGTACACTTCGGAGGCGGATGTACCGGCGAGGTCATTTCGGCCGAGGGCCTGGTACTGACCAACCACCATTGCGGCTACGGCTACATCCAGCAACATAGTTCGGTAGAACACGATTACCTGACCGACGGATTCTGGGCCATGACCCGCGACGAGGAACTCCCGTGCGAAGGTCTGACCATCACTTACATCGACCGGATTCTGGACGTGACCGACTACGTGCAGGAACAGCTCAAGAAAGACAAGGACCCCGAAGGACTGAACTACCTCTCTCCTTCCTACCTGGAGAAAGTGGCCGCACGCTTCGCCAAGAAAGAGAAAATCAAGACCGACGAGTTTCACATCCTCGAACTGAAACCTTTCTACGGAGCCAACAAGTATTACCTCTTCGTGAAGACCGTCTACAAGGACATCCGTATGGTAGGAGCTCCCCCTTCATCCATCGGTAAGTTCGGTGCCGATACCGACAACTGGATGTGGCCCCGCCATTGCGGTGACTTCTCGATGTTCCGTATCTATGCCGCTCCCGACGGACAACCGGCCAACTATAGCACGCTCAACACACCGTTGAAGGTGAAACGCCACATCCCCATCAACCTGAACGGGGTGAAGGAAGGCGATTTCACGTTCGTCATGGGATTCCCCGGACGCAACTGGCGGTACATGATCAGTGACGAAGTGGAAGAACGGATGCAGACCACCAACTTCATGCGCGATGCCGTGCGCGGTGTCCGCCTGAAAGTGATGGGCGAAGAAATGGCCAAGGACGCCAAGACCCGCATCCAGTATGCCGCCAAATACGCCTCATCGGCCAACTACTGGAAGAACGCCATCGGCATGAACGAAGGACTTATCCGCCTGAAAGTACTCGACAAGAAGAAGGCACAGCAGGAAGCCTTGCTGGCCTACGGCAAGGAAACCGGTAACAATGCCTACCAGCAGGCTTACGAAACCATCCGCTCCATCGTGGCCAAACGCCGGGATGCTGTCTACCACCAGCAGGCTATCTACGAAGCCCTGATGCTGGGTACCGAGTTCTCGAAAATTCCGGATACCGAGAGCTTGCTCGAAGCCCTGAAGAGCGGCAAGAAAAAGGAGGTAGCAGAAGCGGTTACCGGGCTGAAGGAAGCCGGAACGAAGTATTTCAACAAGGACTATAGCCCGGCCGTCGACCGGAAGGTTTCGAAAGCCCTGCTGGCCGTTTATGCCCGTCTGATTCCATCGGCCCAACGCATCCGTATTTTCCAGACCATCGACCGGGAATTCGGTGGAGATACCGACGCCTTCATCGACGCTTGTTTCGACCGCTCCATCTTCCGCAACGCCGAGGCGCTGGAAGCCTTCCTGAACAATCCGACCGCCGAAGCACTGGAAAAAGACTTGATGGTACAATATGCGAAATCCGTAGAAGAAGGTTACAAGGCTACCGGCGACGCCATGAAAGCCGAAACCGATGCCTACAACCTGGCACACAAGACCTGGGTAGCCGGCATGTTGGCCTTGAAGCAGAAGAACGGTGAACCCATCTATCCGGACGCCAACTCTACCCTGCGCCTCACCTACGGGAAAATCGGTTCCTACGAACCGGTGGACGGCAAGGAATACTTGTATTACACCACCCTGAAAGGGGTCATGGAAAAGGAAGACCCGGAAAATCCGGAGTTCGTAGTACCTGCCAAGCTGAAGGAATTGTATGAGAAAAAGGATTTCGGACCGTATGCCATGCCCGACGGACGGATGCCGGTCTGCTTCGCTACCGGAACCGACAACACCGGCGGTAATTCCGGCTCACCGGTCTTCAACGGCAAAGGCGAGCTCATCGGTACCGGATTCGACCGCAACTACGAAGGGCTGACCGGCGACATCGCCTACAATCCCCAGTTGCAACGTGCGGCCTGTGTAGATATCCGTTACATCCTCTTCGTCATCGACAAGTACGCGGGAGCCAAGCACCTGATTGACGAAATGACAATCATCCGCTAAACCTCCGATTACCGGATAAAAACAACAATCCTCTTGCACACCGTTCTTCATGAACCGGTCTGCAAGAGGATTTTTTTCGGATATATCCTATACAATGAACCGTCCGCTATACTATCGCTTCTGCTCCTTCGCCTCTTCCTGAGGTATGCGGAAAGCCGTATAAAGTTCCAGCACGGCGGCGATGGTCAACCCCACAATCCATTCGTTACGGTGCCACACCAGCATGGCTACCCCCGTAAGTACCAGTATCAAGGCACCCATCAGCTGCTGGCGGCGCAGACGCCGGATGACGAAACTGGACCCCTTATAACCCGACACCACCTGCGTATAGGCAAACATCACCGCCCCCACCAGGTAGATATACGGAGCATACACCAGCTTTCCGAACTGGAGAACCAGTCCCACAAACAAGAGGACGGCACCGGCCATCGCCAGTACATTCACGGTCTTTGTACTCATTTCTTCAAATCTTCTTCAAAAATATAGATATCTTCATTCTCCTGCTTCATCAGATATTTCTCGCGGGCCACCTTCTCCAGCTCTTTCGGGTTGGAGGTAATTTCCTTCAGCGTCTTGCTATCTTCCTCATACTGTTTCCGGTAGCGTTCAATCTCCTTGTTCAGTTCATGAATCTCACGACGGTTCTGGAAACGATGAATCAGGCTGTTATCGTCTATCACACCGATAACAAGCAGAAACACACCAAGAGTAACCAGGTATTTATGGCGGCGGATATACAGCCACACTTTCGCAATTTTTCTCATAACACCAGCAGCATTTTATCGGGGCAAAGATAATGAAAGGTGAGTGCAATACAAAAAAGAAGCTTGTTTATTTTTTTATTGCCGAACCGCATCCTATCTTATCATTTCCAACCCAATCTGTCTCGTATGTTGTTACTTACCGTTTCAAACCGATCAGTCAGACGAAGCCATTCAGGAACATCCTTATTCATCCATCCCATAACCACAATCATCTCTTTATGAATTTCCTCTACACGATTCAGATTCCAACAAATGGATTCATTATGAAACACCCTGTTTCGGAATGTACGGAACGTATTCAAAGGAGCTGAAACATTTTTCCTTTGCCGATCTTTTTTGGGCATAAAGGGAAATGCCCTACGCAAATCTTTCCATAGCAGACGTTCATATTCACTATTCAATAACGATACCCAGAACCCAAGCGTCAGTTCAGCGATGACTCTCGAAGAGGTTATCGACTCATGCCTGCCCGTAATCTGTTTGCTGGCTTGTGTCACATAGCGGTTCAACCTTGATAATCCAAGAGTATTTGCAAATACTACATACCAATCATCGCGCCCTGTCATTGTCTGTAGCTCCCGACTCAATGCATTACGCAATGTAACTTCAAATACAGACAGACTCGTGTAGAAGGCTTCCGCCAATTCTAAATTACACTGATAATGAAGAATTGCACGAGCTTCATCATTCGGATATAGGTTGAAGTATCTCTCCATCCGCTTGGTAGAGAAAACTTTTTCGAAAAAAGATTTGTCATATCCCATATTTTTCTTATTTTTGCAATGCAGTCTCGGGCGTTCCTCTCCCAGCTTTCAGTTACTGGTGATGAATCCGGTTTTTTTATGTCCTGTCGCAAAGGTACTACAATTCTATCGGTTCAATACTTTTCCCTTATCTTTTCTTCTCCATCAGGTCATCAAATTCAACCACTCCCCCGGACAAGAAAAACAAAATTTCCCCTCAAGTCCCCCGAGGTAAGGCAGATTTTATGTACATTTGCATGGAATCCTAAAATCAGAAAGCCGTTTATGGAGAATTACATCGTATCGGCGCGGAAATACCGCCCGGCAACGTTTGATACGGTAGTGGGCCAACGTGCCTTGACCACCACCCTGAAGAATGCCATCGCTACCAACAAGCTGGCTCACGCCTACCTGTTCTGCGGTCCACGCGGTGTGGGAAAGACTACCTGTGCCCGTATCTTCGCCAAGACCATCAATTGCCTGCACCCGAAAGAAAACGGAGAGGCCTGCAACGAGTGCGAATCCTGCCAGGCGTTCAACGAACAACGCTCCTACAACATCCACGAACTGGACGCGGCTTCCAACAACTCGGTAGAAGATATCCGCCAGCTTATCGAACAGGTACGTATACCGCCCCAGATAGGCAAGTACAAGGTGTACATCATCGACGAGGTGCACATGCTTTCCACATCGGCCTTCAACGCGTTCCTGAAAACCCTTGAGGAACCGCCCCAGCATGCCATCTTCATCCTGGCTACCACCGAGAAACACAAGATTCTGCCCACCATCCTGAGCCGTTGCCAGATATACGACTTCAGCCGCATCAGCATCAATGACATGGTGGAGCACCTGGAACACGTGGCGGCGCAGGAAGGCATCGAAGCCGAACCCGAAGCCCTGAACGTCATCGCTCAGAAGGCCGACGGAGGTATGCGTGACGCCCTCTCCATCTTCGACCAGGTAGTGAGCTTCACCAACGGACACATCACCTACCAGGGCGTCATCAATAACCTGAATGTACTGGATTACGAATATTATTTCCGCCTGACCGATTGTTTCCTGCAGAACAAGGTTCAGGACTGCCTCCTTATCTTCAACGAAGTCCTGCACAAGGGATTCGACGGCAACCATTTCATCACCGGACTCAGTTCGCACTTCCGCGACCTGCTGGTAAGTCGAGACCCGTCTACCCTCTGCCTGCTGGAAGTAGGTGCCTCCATCCGCGAACGCTACCAGACACAGGCGCAACAATGTACCCCGACCTTCCTTTACAAGGCCATGAAACTCTGTAACGATTGCGACCTGAACTACCGGGTAAGCAAAAACAAACGCCTGCTCATCGAGCTGACACTGATTCAGCTGGCCCAACTGACCGCCGACGATGACCCCGTGGGGGGGCAAGGCCCTAGCAAGCAGTTAAAACCCACCTTCACGAACCAGCCGGCCGCTCCGGCCCAGCCGACGGCTCCCACTACCGGCACTACTCAAGTGCAGGAAAGTGCTCCGGCCTATACACCCCAGCCGCAACCGGCCGCTCCACAGGCTTCGGCATCCCAGACGGCTCCCGCTCCGGGAAACCGCCCCGCGGTACACGCCAATCCCCTGCCTCAGACACAGGGAGAAAAGAAGATTCCGGTGGTGAAAGCAGGCTCCTATAGCGTATCCATCCGTCGTCCTCAGAAGCAGGAAACGGCTCCACAACCCGTGCAACAAGCCCAGACTACGGCCGCCAGCACGACGTGGGAAGACCATATCTTCAACGAAAAGGACCTGAATTATTATTGGAGAGAGTTTGCCGCCCGCCTGCCCAAGGAAGAAGCGGCGAATGCCGGACGTATGATGAACATGCAGCCTCATCTGCTAAAAGACCAGCGCACGTTCGAAGTCGTGGTAGATAACGAGATGGTACAGAAATACATGGAGCAACTGGCGCCTCAGATTGTCGGCCACCTCTGCCAGCAGCTACACAACCGTACCATCCGCATGACGGTACGCGTGAGCCAGGAGAACGAGAATGTCCGTGCCTATAGCCATGTAGAACGCTTCAAGATGATGAGCCAGAAGAATCCGAAGCTCCTGAAGCTGAAAGAGACATTCGGGCTGGAACTGAACTGACATTCCTTTCAGTTCCAACCCGTTCCAGGAAGGGGAATCAGATAGTCAAGTCGTGGTTGCGCAGGCGGTATTCGGCCAGTTCCTCGTACTTGGTGCCCGGACGGCCGTAGTTGCAATACGGATAAATGGAGATACCTCCACGTGGCGTGAAGATACCCGTCACTTCGATGTATTTCGGGTCCATCAGCTTAATCAGGTCCTTCATGATAATGTTCACGCAATCTTCGTGGAAATCGCCGTGGTTACGGAAGCTGAACAGGTAGAGCTTGAGACTCTTGCTTTCTACCATCTTCACATCCGGCAGGTAACTGATGCGGATTTCCGCGAAATCGGGCTGGCCGGTGATGGGGCACAGGCTCGTGAATTCCGGGCAGTTGAAACGTACCCAGTAGTCGTTCTCCGGATGCTTGTTTACGAAAGCTTCCAGCACTTCGGGGGCATAGTCCTGCTTGTAGGCGGTGGTCTTTCCCAGTATCGTCAATTCGTCTTTTCTTTCCATATATTTCTTTTTACTTTTATTTTTGAATGTATTTACTTTTTCTTTTTGATGGCAAAAAGAAAAAGATAACAAAAAGAAAAACCACCGGCTTCCGTTTGGAGGCGGCTACGAACCGTTTCCCGTCGGAAGCGCAGGAACTCGCTTCGCTCAGACAGCCTGCGCTTCTGGTCGCCGGGCTCCGTTTCTCCGCTTTTTCGCCTCAAAACTAAGGCCGGAATTATTTGGGAAGCCAAAGGGTGAGAGTATGTCCGCTTGCGGTTTTCGGGCGGGCTGCCCCCGCCTCTACAGACTATACCCATACAATCTAACGGAATCAAGTGTTTCACTTACGTACAAAACCTGAACCGGATTCGCTTGTGGTTTCCGGGCGGATGCCCCCTACGGATAATCCCCATACAATTCGAGGGTAATAAGTGTTTATTCCACGTCGGCTTCCTTCAGGCTTTCCAGGGTCTTTTCCTTCGATGCCAGATACTTTTCCAGTCCCTCACGGCGTAATTTGCAGGCCGGGCAATGTCCGCATCCGTCGCCCTGCACTCCGTTGTAGCAGGTCAGCGTATCGCGACGCACGATGTCCAGCACCCCCAGCTCGTCGGCCAACGCCCAGGTCTGCGCCTTGTCAATCCACATCAGCGGCGTATGGATGACGAACTGCTCGTCCATGGCCAGATTCAGGGTCACGTTCAATGACTTGATGAACGAGTCGCGGCAATCCGGATAACCGCTGAAATCGGTTTGCGACACCCCGGTCACCATGTGCGCGATGCCCCGCTCGCGGGCATATACCGCGGCGATGCTCAGGAAGAAAAGGTTACGTCCCGGCACGAAAGTATTCGGGAACGAACCGTCCGGCTTCTCCTCGTCCATGTGGATGGAAGTGTCCGTCAACGAGTTGCTTCCCAGGTTTCCGATGAACGAAACGTCCATCACATCGAAATGTACTTCCGCCTTGCGGGCGATTTCACGGGCTAGTTCCACTTCCTTCACGTGTTTCTGCCCATACACGAAACTCAAGGCATAGACCTCTTTGAAATGCTTTTTCGCCCAGTAAAGGCAAGTGGTGGAATCCTGTCCGCCACTGAATACGACCAATGCCGCCTGATTGTTCATCATCATCATCAAATCTCCTTTATTTTCAATACATTGTAAGAAATATGCTCGTCGTACACGTCACTCTCGTCCACGCGCTTGATGTAGTTCACCACCCGGATAGTCACCGGCAGGATGACAATCTCGTAGGCGGTCTTCAGCACCACCTGCACCACCATCATCTTCATCAGCTCATTCACGGGCATCAGTCCGCCGAAAGCCAGCGGGAAAAAGATAAGTGAATCGGCGCTCTCGCCCGCCACGGTAGAAAGGATGGCACGGGCCGAGAAATGGCGTCCTTGCGAAGCCACCTTCATGCGGCTCATCACGTATGCGTTGATGAACGATCCCACCAGAAAAGCCGTCAGACTGGCGGCGGCGATACGGGGTGCCATGCCGAACACGAAGTCGAAGGCCTCCTCGCCTTCCCAGAACGGCGCGGCAGGTATCGCGATGGCTATCTGTCCGAGGGCCACCACGAAGAAGTTCATCAGGAATCCCATCCAGATGATGAGTCGGGCCTTGCGGAAGCCCCACACTTCGGCAATGCAATCGTTGATAATGTAAGATACGGGGAATACTATCAGTCCGGCGGTCACGGCTATCGGGCCGAGTTGGACAACTTTGGTCTCTAACAGATTGGCTGCCACCAGGCAGACGCAAAACACGATACCCAAGACCATGAAAGGTACCGATACGAGGTTTTCTTTCTTCATCGCTCCTGTTTTTTACGTGGTGTTCTAGAATACACGGCCGCTATTCACGGCATCGCATGTGAATGTTCTCTTGAAATCGGGCGCAAAGATACGAATAAATTTCAGATTACCGAAATCAAAAGCAAACAGAAAAGCAGACGAACGGATTTTCCATCCTCCTGTAGGGGCGTTGTTTGCCACCCGAATACATAATACGATGGTTCACAGAGGGGGGAATACAGAATCTAAAGAAAACTGATTGACCGAACTTCCCACCGCTATCAAAGCGCGGCGGCAATTTTACGCAATTCCGACAACCTGTCCATAAAGGTCTTGTCTTTGCGGATACTCCTCAGATTATATTCCGTCTGAAGCGCCAAAAGCGGCTCCGCATCAATGCCTAGAACTGCCTCGAACAACAGGGCTGTCTTTTCCGTGAGCGGACGATGCCCGTTCAGGATTTCGTTCAAAGCCGAGTAAGGCACCCCCATCTGTCGGGCAAGCTTCTGTTGCGTAATGCCTCTGTATTCGATTTCATCCTTCAGTATCGAACCGGGATGCGTGGCAAATGCCGGTTCGATATTATTTGCGATCATCTTAGGGTCAACTCCCGGTAATTCTACCATAACCAACTTATTTATAATGATTTGACAAATCCACTATATTACAGATTGTAGCGATTGTCTCGCCGTCTTCCGTATACTCCTTAAACTCGATACGATATTGGTCGTTCACTCTGACAGAGGACAAGCCAGCCTTATCTCCTTTCAACTTTTCATACCTCAAGGAGTTGTACTGACATAATCCCATGACATTGTGTAACTTCCTCATAAGGTTTATCGTTTGAATATATTTACGGATGATAGCAGGCTGGTATCGGTGCTTCTTGTCTGCACATTGACCTGTTTCATACATTGCCCGCAAATATTCCTTTTCAAAAACAACCTCCATAATCGTCTGACTTAACGGGAACAAAGATACGAATGTTTCCTGTTCTTCACAAAAAAAGTGAAGAAAATACGTGATAAACCGAAAGATTCTCACCGTCACACTCCGGCTAACTTCGCAAGTTATCAGGTAAAACAAACAGTTCTTTAAAACCAACTCCACCCAATTGTTAAAAAAGCAGGGTAAACTACCTCCCGGAAACCTCAAAGCCATTCCCTTGCAGGGGCATGTTCCACCTGATAGATAGCATAAACCAATGATTCACAACCAAGAAACGGAGCGGAAACCGACAGACGAATAACGGAAGAGACATCTCCTTTCACGAGAATACCCTACTTTTTTAACATTCTATTCCCTTACAAACCCCTCCCGCACACACCATTTTACAACCAACAGACACCGTTATCCGGTCATTTTCCACTAAATCTCCATAAAATGCCGGATTTCTCCCGAAAAAATACAATTTTCTTCGCTCCACACATACCGCTTTTTATACATTTCTGACATATTTCGATACCCTACTTACAATTTGATAGCGGTATTCCGGCTGCCGGAATGGTGAAAGCACACGGGAAAGATATTCCGAAAGAAACAGAAAATACGCTCAGGCATTACATCACCGTAAAATAACAACAACAGGACAAACCAGACAGACATAAATAAATACACTTAATTATCAATATTATATAAAAAAAACGATTACAATACAATATAAACTTAGGCGTTACAGCGTTACAACGTTACAGCGTTACAAAAACAAAATTACGAATATCCGTTCTGGTGAATTCGGGATAAAAAAGTAATAAATTATTATTATATATTATTTATATTATATATAAATATTTATATATAATATAAGACTATCTTAGGAAGAGTAAAAAATGGAAAAAATAATTGTAACGCTGTAACGTTGTAACGCTGTAACGCTACGATTCGTCTGACAGAAAAGAAACAAAACACAGCCATCAAAAAAAGTTCAGTTTGTTAACAGATTTTCACACCTTAGCGGCACCCGATTTTTGGCGGTCCGACGAAACCGACTTACATTTGCAGTATAAAATTTTTGGGAAAAGATTGAAAAAAATCCGCGTCAGATTCAAGAATACGCATCCGTCACGAGAAAACGGAATCGGAGAGAAACAAGCGAAAAAACGGGCGGCCGCTTGTTCACCATCAGGGAATCGGCTATATTTGTGACAATAAAGTTTCTGAGAACCATGACAAAGAACAATCTGCTCAGCGAACAGCTGAACTACAACGGGGACAGCCAGACCCCTACCCACCTGCACCTGTGCAGCTACAATACGGCTCAGGTAGAAAAGAGCCGGATAGAGAATGCCGAAGATCTGGAGCGGTCATTGAAAAAAGAACATATCAACTGGGTACAGGTACACGGACTACAGAACACCACGGTCATAAGGCAGGTATGCGAACTGTTCGGCATCGATTTCCTGACTACACAGGATATACTGAACATCAACCACCTGACCAAGATAGAAGAGCATGACAACTACAACGTCATCATCATCAAACTTCTTTCACGCGACAAGGACGGCGGATACACGCCCCAGCATCTGGGAGTGGTGCAGGGAGAAAATTTCCTGATTACTTTCACCGAACAAGAAACCGATTTCTTCAACGAAATCTTATCGGCCCTTGACAAGAATGTACTGAAAATACGGAACCGGCAGACGGACTACCTGCTGAGCGTCATACTGAACAGCGTCATGGCCAGCTTCATGTCTATACTGACCACCATGGAAGACGAACTGGACGACCTGGAGGAACGCTTCCTCTCATCAGACTCCTACGAAGATCCGGGTATCGACGAGATACAGGCCTACCGGAGAAACTACCGCCTCATCAAGAAATGCATCCTGCCCCTGAAGGAACAGATAAGCAAACTCTTCCGCGCGGAAAACCAGCTCCTCCACAAGAACAACCGCCCGTTCTTCAACGATGTGAACGACCACCTGCAATTCGCCCTGCAGGCCCTGGAAGGATGTCGGGACATGGTGGGAGCCCTGATAGACCTCTACATTTCCAGTAACGACCAGCGCATGAACAGCATCATGAAGCAACTCACCGTGGTGTCTACCATCTTCATCCCGCTGACTTTCCTGGCCGGCATCTGGGGAATGAATTTCAGCTTCATGCCGGAACTGAACTGGAAATATGGCTATCTTTGCGCCTGGATGCTGATGATAGTGCTGGCCGTCGGTGTCTATGTCTATTTCAAACACAAGAAATGGTATTAAATCTATGAGAAAGAAAGAACTTTACGAGAAGGTCATCGCCTACTTCAGCGAAGCCATGCCGGTGGCCGAAACCGAACTGCACTATAACAATCCCTTTGAGCTGCTGATAGCCGTCATCCTCAGCGCCCAATGTACAGACAAGCGGGTGAATATGATTACGCCTCCCCTGTTCCGCGATTTCCCTACCCCCGAAGCGCTGGCGGCCAGTACGCCGGAAGTGATTTTCGAATACATACGCAGCGTGAGTTACCCGAACAACAAGGCAAAGCATCTGGTAGGCATGGCACAGATGCTGGTAAAGGATTTCCATAGCGAAGTGCCCGATACGCTGGAACAGCTGGTGAAGCTGCCGGGTGTGGGACGGAAGACGGCCAACGTCATCCAGAGCGTAGTGTTCAACAAGGCGGCCATGGCCGTAGACACCCACGTATTCCGGGTGAGCCACCGCATCGGACTGGTGCCGAAGAGCTGCACCACCCCGCTTGCCACCGAAAAATACCTGATGAAATACCTGCCCGAAGCCGTGGTACCTACCGCCCACCACTGGCTCATTCTGCACGGACGCTACGTATGCACCGCCCGGAACCCCAAATGCGCGCAATGCGGGCTGAACGGGTTGTGTAAGGAATCGCTCAAGGCTGTACCGGAAAAATGACAAGGAACAGGTAAAGGGACGCACGCCCGTACGTCTGAATCAGAAAACATACAGAGCGCCGGAGAATACAACCTGAAAGAAAAATCCATCAGCAAGTGATGCGGAGCCCGTCGTAAGCCAGATGGATTCCTTCGGGAAGCATGGCGTCCACCTCGGCATGAAGCCCCATCTGATGGCTCATGTGAATGAACCAGGTCTGCCGCGCGCCGATACGGGCGGCCTGCTCCAAGGCTTCGGAAAGGCTCTGATGCGTCCAGTGAGGTTCGATACGCAAAGCATTCATCACCAGACAATCCAGCCCCTTCAACACCTCGTAGGATGACTCCGGCATGGTGAGCATATCCGTTATCCACGCCATCCGGCCGATACGGAAGCCCAGGATGGGCAGCTTGCCGTGCATCACCCGGAACGGCACCACCTCGACGGTATTCCCGCCCAGGCTGCTTACTGTAAACGGCACACCGTCCTGAACGGTTTCCAACGGAATATGAGGGACACCCGGATACAGGTGTTCGGTAAAGCAATAAGGGATGCGTGTACGCAGGCGATCGGCCGTATACCCTTCGGCATACACGGGGACATCGCGGAACTGGCAATACGGACGCAAATCGTCCAGACCGCCTACGTGGTCGTAATGCTCGTGTGAGACCAGTACGGCATCGATGGGCTTGAAATCGTTCAGACGAATCATCTGCTCGCGGAAATCCGGACCGCAATCAATCAGAATCCGCACCCCGTCCACTTCGACCAGCCCCGAACAACGCAGACGGTTGTCGCGCGGATCCCTGCTCGTACAGACCGGACAGGTACATCCCACCTGAGGGACTCCGGTGGAGGTTCCGCTACCTAATATCGTAATCTTCATGATGAATATCTCCTTCGTGTTAGATGTAATTCACTTCGGGATGGATGTCGATACCGAACGTCTCGCGCACCGAACGTACCACCTCGGCGGCCAGACGCATGACTTCCTCGCCGGTGGCGCCCCCCAGATTGACCAGGACCAACGCCTGTTTCTCGTGCACGGCGGCACGTCCGAGCGCCTTACCTTTCCAGCCGCAACGGTCTATCATCCAGCCTGCCGGAATCTTCACCCGGTCTTCATCCACCGGATAATGAGGCATGTCGGGATATTCCGCCAGCAAGCGTTCGAACTGGGCACGCGGCACGATGGGGTTCATAAAGAAGCTTCCGGCATTGCCCAGCACCTTCGGGTCGGGAAGCTTCGATTCGCGGATGGCGGTCACCACCTCGCGCACCGACGCCAGCGTCACTCCGCACCCGCGGCGCTCCAGTTCGGCACGGATATTCCCGTAATCCAGGTGGAAAACAGGGCACTTGCCCAGCCGATAAGTCACGTAAGTAACGATGTATTTCCCTTTCAGCTCCTGCTTGAAAACGCTGGAGCGGTAAGCATACCGGCATTCGGCATTCGTGAAGCACCGCTTCTGTCCGGTAGCGACCTCGATGGTCTCTACGTCCACAATCAGGTCCTTCACCTCTACGCCGTAGGCACCGATGTTCTGCACCGCCGAAGCCCCCACTTCGCCCGGAATGAGCGACAGGTTCTCGGCCCCGTACCAGCCGTGCGCCACGGTATAGGCCACAAAATCGTCCCACACCTCGCCGGCTCCCACACGGATTTCCACCGAGTCGTCCGTCTCGTCCACGGTCTCCATGCCCCGGATGCCGGAGTGCAGGATGAGTCCGTCGTAATCACCTTTAAACAAGAGGTTGCTTCCGCCGCCGATATGGAGGAAAGGATGCAACGCCTCCTTCGTGTCATTCAGAAAGCCGCACAACTCTTCTTCCGAAGCGTATTCCACGAAACGGGCCGCCTTCACGTCCATTCCGAAGGTATTGTGCGCCAACAGGGGATAATGGGTATATGTCTTCATAAAAGGAATATCAATCGCTCAAATCTTCAAATTTCATCAGTTTCCAGATACCGTTCCGGCGCTCGAAATAGAGCGTGTTGCTGAACCCGTTGCCGAATCCCTTGAACTCGACCACTTTCGTATCGATGTTGAGTTCTTCCTTCTGCCCGTAATGTACGTTCGTGAGTTTTCCGGGCATCATCGGCGGACGGAAAGCGAACCATTGTCCCGGTTCGAGGGTGGTCTCCAGAATCTGGAACTCATCTTCCGGGTCGGCGGTCACAAATCCCAG
>ULWY01094152.1_pt1 | contig 22050 bp, 18 predicted proteins | sample 1960761 | NCBI WGS metagenome assembly ULWY01 (sample SAMEA4835824, study PRJEB28245) | human gut metagenome | biome: gut microbiome; material: fecal sample | place: Denmark | collected 2008 | reverse complement strand
AGCACGAGCAGCTCGGCGTTGTGCGACAGAGCGAGGACGAGAGAATATTTCACCTTCATGCCCGCCGAAAGCTCAGACGGAGTTTTGCGACCGTCGAGCGAAAACATCTGCATATATCTGCGGTATGCGCTGTCGTCCCAGTTCGGGTAAAAGGTCTTGGCGACCGCCGATATGCTGTCGAGCTTCTTTTTGAGGTAGTAGTCCACGCCGCCGGAAACGAATCCTGTGCGCAGCTTTATTTCGGTCTCGTGTTCGCTGAAGGGAAGTCCGAAAAATTCGATACTGCCGCTGTCCGGGTGGACAAAATTGAAAAGCGACCCGAGCGTTGTTGATTTGCCGGCGCCGTTGCGTCCTATAAAACCGGTTATCTTTCCGGCTTCAACGGAAAAGGAAACGCCGTCGAGCCTGAACGACGGGTAATTTTTTGTCAGTCCCCTGACCTCAAGAATGCCCATAGTGCATATGTCCTTTCGTGCGATCGTCTTGTGATATTATAATGATATCACATTGATGTGCATTTGTCAATAGAAAAGAGGAAATTTCCGCAAAAAATTTCCTCACTCGATGTCAGCTCCAGCCCCAGAAGGCGCGATTGTCTCCGAGAGGGTCGATGCCGTATTTTATAAGAAGGATATTCCGCACCACGGCGTGGATGAGAAGAAAGGCGATGAATATCCACATGTGAACGAGCCGAACCTTGAATATCCGGTCCTCGCGGCGCAGGAGCGCGATAAATGCGCGAAGGTCAAAATATGCCACGGCAAACACAAAAACGAGCATGCATATATTCTCCCGCGCCGCATCGGCAAAGCGCAGGTGAAGCAGTGAGTCGAGCATCCGCGTGACGCCGCAGGTGGGACAGTATATGTGCAGATAACGGTTCCAGAAACAGAAAATAAAATTCTTCAGCGCGCCGTCCGCAAGTGCGCGATAGGGCATGAGCGCGGCGGCTCCCAGCAATATCGCGCTGTTGAATATGATGAAGCCCGTCCATTGCATCCTGCGGCGGCGTTCGGCGGGGGATATATTTTTGATCTTTTGAGTTTCTGTCCTCATGGGTACACCTGTTTTTTTCGGATTTTACATCTTTGACTTGAATTTCTGACGCCGTTGTGGTATTATAATATCACAACACGGAAAGGATGATCCTTTAATGAAGAAAAAGATAAAGCTGTTTTCATTGGCAATAGCCGCGGCGCTCGTGATAGGCGCGGCGGTGCTTCCCGCCGCGGCATCGGAAAAGAAATATTCGTCCATGCTCGTTCTCGGCGATTCGATATCCACGGGCTACGGGCTTGAAAATTACACTCCCGGCGGCTCGCCCTACGAGTGCCGCAGCTACTGCAATATTCTTGCCGAGTCGCTCGGGCTCAAGGCACGCGAGACATATATAAACCGTGCCGTCAACGGCGATGCGTCAGACGATCTGCTTGCGCTCTTGCCTTCCGTCAGGGAGCAGGCGGCAAAGAGCGATCTTATTGTGGTGTCGATAGGCGGCAACGACCTGTTGCACATTCTGCCCAAATTTGCGGCAAGCCTTACCGGTAAGGGCATATCCGGCGTCGTTGACGCGGCAAATGCCATACTTGCAATGGATAAAAACGTTCTTGCCGACAAGCTCAAAAGACCGGAGACCACACTGCCCATACTCACTGCCGTGGCAGAGTACTCGGTCAATCTCGGTAAGATAATCACCACACTGCACGAATACAATCCGGACGCGCGCGTCATCTTCCTTGCCCAGTACAATCCCATGGCGGGCGTTGCCGAGGCGGGGGCGTTCGGAACTTTTGCCGGGACGGTGATAGATTCACTCAACGCGGCGCTCCGCAGTGCCGTTGCCGCTTCCGGCTACGGCTATGAGGTCGCGGATATCCCGTCAGTCATAAACGTGAATGCCGAGGGATATACGAATATTTCTTCGCTTGACATCCACCCGAACGGAGAGGGACACGAGCTTATGGGCAAGTATATGACTGAGCTCGTTGCCGCCGCGCCGGTGCCGGTCACTCCCGAAACGTCTGCGGAAAGCGAGCCTGTTACCGAGCCGGTAACAGAACCTCCCGTGACTACCGAGGCTCCCGCCGCAAGCGCTGCCGCGACCGAGCCTGCTACCGATACTGCCGCTCCTGAGACTACCGCCGGTGAAAAGCGCGGCTGCGGCTCATCCGTCGCCGCCGGAATGCTTCTTGCGGTGCTCGCCGGCGCCGTCTGTCTTGTGAAAAAACGTAAATGATCCTAAACCGATAAACCGCGAAATATCGTGAAATATCCGGGCGGTGTCCGGAAGATCTGTCCGATCTTCCGGACACCGCCCGAAATCATGCCCTTCGGATTTAATTTCCTATATCGGCTATAAGCTTGTTAAGCATCGTCTGCAGCGATTTGCGGTTTGCGGAGGCGTTTGCCATGTACGAGCCGGTGTTGCCGGAGCATGCCTTGCGGAATATGTTGTTTACTTCTCAGAGAGAGGAGTAGAATATTCTGCCGAGGTCGAAGGTCACGGACGAACGGATGATGTCGTATACATTGGCGATCTTACCGTCGCTGGCGTAACGGGTCTTCATGGTCGCTTCAAAGAGAACGGGTGTGATCTTGCGGTAGCCCTCGGAGCCCATTGCTTCAAGCACTGCGCCTACCATTGCCGCATCGTCGCCGATGGACTTGGAGGCTACATAAAGCGAGCAGGGGAAGGCAAGGCAGGATACATAGTCCTTCTGGTCCTTGTCGTATTTCGGAACAGGAAGCACACCGTAGTCGAGGTTATCGGAGAATCTCAGCTTCTTGAGCGCGACGTCGCAACGGGAGATTATCATCATTGCGTTGCCGTCGGACATATATGCGCTTTCGGTAAAGTCGGTGATGAAGAACGCGCCGTTGCGGTTGGCAAAGAAGCTGCCTACCTTGTCGGCGAGGTTCACTGCCTTCTCGCTTGTAAAGTCATCGGAGATCTTTGGCGTGCCGTCGGCATCGCGGTCAACGATGATAAGGTCGCTGGCATAGTAGAAAACGTCAAAATAGTTGTCGCAGATGTAAAGACCGAAGAGGTCGCCGCGGTCCTTTGTGCCGGAGTTGTTTCTGTCCTCATAGACATCGGCGGTCATGCTGAAGAGGTCGTCAAGCGTCCAGTCGCCGGCAAGCGCTTTGTCGTAAAGCGAATCGGCGGTGTGGCCGTTGTTGGCGGTCATGTCTTTGTTGAAGAATATGGCGTGCATCTTGTGCAGCATGTTGGTCGAGATGTCGCCCGAGCAGAGATAATAGTTGCCGTTTATCATAGACTCGGTAAGCAGACGGTCGGGCCACCACGGTTTGGAGAAGTCAAGGTTTTCAAGCTCGTTGAGCTTGTAGGTGAGTCCGTTTGCCACAAGACCGGCGGAGGTGAGCGAGTATGCCGCCATTATGTGCGGCGCGTAGGAGGAGCCTGCGGAAATGCGGGTCTGCGCGGTGGAGATGAAGTTCTTCTGGTTGCCGTAGTTGCCGGGGATCGCTTCAAATTCAAACGTCACACCAAGGCGGCGCTCAACTGTTTTGTTGCGGAGGTAAATGGCGTTGTCAACGGCGTTGTCGCTCTGTTCGGCGATCTCGAACTCGTTGTTCTCAACGTCGCTCCAAACGAGGAATCTCACCGTGGAATTGCCGAAGTTGAGGTCCGGTGACAGATCGTCGAGAAGGAAGCCGTTTTCATCGGTGTTGGACGAGGTTTCGGGAGTCGGTACAGTGCTGTCGGTCGCGGCGGTGGTGGTGTCTCCGGTGTTTCCGCTATCCGGCTTTGCGCATGCGATGAGTGATGTGACAAGCATAAAAAGGCAAAGAGATACCGCTGTTATGCGTGACAGAAAACTCTTTTTCATGTGTGATTTTCTCCTTTGTTGTTTTATGTTTTATGTGCAGAGCATTTATGCTGAGCTGTCAGTATGTTCCCTCGGTGTCGGATACGACAGAGGGGGCGACTGAGGCTTTTCTTTTTGATGCGGCGACATGCTCCATGAGCTTGTCGCGGAAAAGCGCCTCGTCGATAGGAAGGGACACCTCTTTGCCGAGCCATGCGGAAAGATGCATGGCATTCGATATCATAAGTCCGTTTATGCCTTCGCGTCCGTCGGCGACGAGCGGCGTGCCGTGAAGCACAGCTCCGGCAAACGCATTAAGCACACCGACGTGCTGAGGATTTTTGCCGTCAGTCTCGGCTTCGTATTTTTCCGACTTGGGCGCGCCGAAGGCGGCGGTGCGGTTTTCCTTGGTAAAGACGGATTCCGGGACCTCGAGCTTTGTTACCCACAGCTTTTTGGAGTCTGTCAGCAGTGTGCCGCCGTCGCAGACTATCTCAAAACGGTTGGTGCCGGGAACGTCTCCGGTGGAGGTGATAAAGGTTCCGGTCGCGCCGTTTTTGTATTCACAGAATACGCTCACGTCGTCCTCGACCTCTATGTCATGCCATTTGCCGAAGTACATTTTCGCTTCAAGCTTTGCGGGCATGCCGCATATCCACTGCCAAAGGTCGAGCTGATGCGGGCACTGATTCAGCAGGACGCCGCCGCCCTCGCCGCTCCATGTGGCGCGCCAGTCGCCGGAGTCATAGTAAAACTGCGGGCGGTACCAGCTTGTGATGATCCAGCTCGTGCGGCGTATTTCGCCGAGTGCGCCGGAGGCAACGATCTCATGCATTTTGCGGTAAACATGGTTCGTGCGCTGGTTGAACATCATACCGAACACAAGCTCGGGGTGACGGTCGGCTTCCGCTATCATGCGGCGCACGTCGAGCGTATAAACGCCGGCAGGCTTTTCGCACATGACATGAAGCCCCGCGCGCATTGCTTCGATGGTGAGTCCGGGGTGCTGGTAATGGGGAACAGCCACGAGCACCGCGTCGCATCTGTGCTCTGCGATAAGCTCGCTGCCCTCCGAATAGCAGGCTATGTCGGGCGCTACGGCGCCATCCTCGCGCGCCGCTTTGAGCACCGCGTGAACGCGTTCGAGCTTGGCGGGGTCACGGTCGGCAACGGCGGTGACTTCGATCTCCGGGCACTTTCCCGCAAGAATGTTGGAAAGATGCTTTGAACCCATGTTGCCGGCGCCGATAATGCCGAGTCTGAGTTTTTTATCCATTCCGATATCTCCTTATCAGTTGTAGCCGAGAGATGAAAGGTAGTCGTAGCTGCGTTTCATGCACTCAAACGGATCGTCGTCATAGCAGTGATCCTGTTCGACAAAGGCGTACTTTGCACCGGATGCTTCGGCGGCAGGGAGGATAGCCTCGTAGTTCATATTTCCGCTGCCGATGGGAGCCATGCGGATGTTGAGGTCGGCGGGGTTCCAGCACATATCCTTGAGGTGGATGCAGTCAAGCCTGCCGCGCAGACGGCGGAGCCACTGTACGGGGTCCGCACCGCCCGCCTGTACCCAGTAGCAGTCGAGCGTGATGCCCATCTCGTCGGGCGTGGTGCGGTCGCAAAGGTCTTCGATTAGCAGCTTCCCGTTCGGCATGCGCATGAATTCCATGTTGTGGTTGTGATACATGAACTTCATGCCCGCTTCCTTTATCTTTTTGGCGGCGGGTATCGCCTCTACCATGAACTGCTCGTACTTTTCAAGGTCGCAGCCGCTCTTTTTGAAGTTGGGAATCGAGCCTATCCCTATGTAGCGTGCGCCGAAAACGCGGTGGAACTCTATCGTCGCATCGGTATCGTTCATGACGCGGGAATAACTGAAGTGCGTAAGGGGCGCGATAAGACCGCACTCGTCAAGCAGTTCGCGCATCCATTCGGGATCGTAGTCGCAAACGCCGGAAAGCTGGACCGCCGTATAGCCCATGTCGGCTACCCGCTTTATCGTCTCTCTGAGATCGTCCGTCGTCTTGCAGCTGTTTCTTAGTGTGTAAAGTTGTGCTCCGATTAACATTTGATTATTTCCTTTCAGAATATTAATATGTGTCGGTCACGCCAGAAGCGAGCGCAGCGCACCCACGGCGTAGTCAAAGGCTTCGCGTCCGTCGGCAAAGTGAAGACCGCCAGTCTTATGCTCCGCGCCGTTCTCAAGCGCCGCAAGCCCGGTGAAGTGGGTAAGGTGAGGCTCAAGCGTGAGCACCGTTATGCCCGCTTCGCGGAAGAGGGGGATAAGTTCGGGGAGTCTGCCGACTCCCTGACCGGCGGGAACGTTTGCACCGTCCGCAGTGGCGTCCTTTATGTGTGCGTAAAACACGCGGTCGGAAAGAAGCTGCCATGCCTCGAGCGGGTCGGAATGACACTGAACGAAATTCGCGGGGTCAAAAACGGCGTGAATGTCGGGCAGCGCATCGAGCAGACGGCGGCAACGCGCGGGCGTGTCACCGTAGATCTTTTTCTCATTCTCGTGGCACAGGAGCGCCCCCGAGCCGCGGGCAAGCTCGCCGAAGATATCTATGCGGCGGCATATCTCGTCAAAGCACGCAGAGCTTTCGTCCGCGCCGTAAAAGCTGAACATTCTTATGCAGCGTGCTCCCATTATTTCGGCAGTTTCGGCAATGCGGGCAAATTCGTCGCGTGCCTTGCCGAAATCGTCGCGGATATTGCTTTTTCCGGCAGGCGAACCGATAGACCATACCGCTATCCCGCTGCCGTCCAAGCGGCGGTGAAGCTCGCGCGCCTCGGACGCCGTAAGCTCCGCTACGTTTTTTCCGTCCACACCGCGCAGCTCTATAAGACCTATACCGTTTTCCGTGAGTGCGCGTATCTGCCCGTCGACTGCGGGTGTTGCTTCATCGGCAAACGCGCACAGCGAAAAGTTATCACTCATGTACCTTACCGTACCTTTCGTTTTCATACATGTCTCCATTATAACACAAACACCCACGCCAATCAATACATGCGGGCAAATATGCGGGAAAGTTTTTTGCGCTTTTTGCCGTTTTCTGTTGCATCCGAGGCAAAAAAGTAGTATTATATATTTGAAAGAAACAGCAGGGCAAGAGAAGTTTACGTTTTTTGCCGCACGGATGTCCGGCGGCAAAATTCACCCCGCCGCTTGCCCCGAATAATAGAAAGGCAATATTTTGAGCTACAAAACAGAATTACACTGTCATTCTACCACAGTGTCAAAGTGCGCCTCCGCAACGCCGGAGACGATAGTGGAGACCTACCTTGCGCACGGTTACACAACGGTCGTGCTGACCGATCACTTTTCACGCTTCACCTTCAACAACAAAAAGCACGGCGACAGGCGCAGTCATACGCACAGCGAGCGCGTGGATTTCTTTCTCAGCGGTACCGAGGCGCTCAAGGCAGCCGCGGGCGACAGCCTTGTCATCCTTCAGGGCTGTGAGTTGAGACTCAACACCGATGATAACGATTATCAGATATACGGCGATTCGGGCGAATTTCTGAGAGCCAATCCCGATATTATGGATATTGACGTTGCCGAGCTGTCAAGGCGCGTGCGCGAAGCCGGGCTTTTGCTCATTCAGGCTCACCCCTTCCGCAATGAGATGAGAATAAGCGATCCGCGCCTGCTTGACGGTATCGAGATATATAACGGCGCGGTGGGACATGATTCACGCAACGATATCGCGCTCATGTGGGCAAAGCGCTATCCGCATCTTATAGGCACCTCCGGCAGCGACTATCACAGAACGAGCAACGGGCTCGTTTCCGGCGGTATCGTTACCGACGACCCGATAACCTCGAACACCCAGCTTCTCTCGGTGCTTCGCTCGGGGAATTATACCATTCTCGGCGATCCCTTTTTCCTGCCTGCAAGACGCTTTATAAAGGAGGGCGGAACGGTGAAAGAAGAGGAAATGCGCCGTGTGGGGCTTATAGATTGAACAAACTGATCTTCAAGGAGGAAAACGTTATTATGGAACTCTTGTTTCTCGGTACCGGAGCTGCCGACTGGAATATCTCAAAGCGTGTTGACGGAGAATTCTTCAGACGGTTCTCATCGGCGCTGGTAGACGACGCGCTTCTTATCGACCCAGGACCTCACATATTTGACTTTGCCGAAAAAAACGGCACGCCGGAGCTTTACCGCAACGTTCGCTCGGTCGCGGTGACTCATTCGCACGGCGATCACCTCAATGCCGAAAGCGTAAAGCGACTTGCCGCCGCGGGCGGACTTACCGTCTATTGCGATCCGGCAGTCGAAAAAAAGCTCAGAGATGCCGGCGTCAGCGGCGTGGACTTCGTTCCGCTCACGCCATTTGAGAGCGTTACGACTCCGGACGGGTATGAGATCATCCCATGCCGCTCGAACCACGGACCGTATCTCCCCGGCGAGAATACGCTTAATTTCATTATAAAAAAGGGAGACAGATCGTTTTTCTACGGTCTTGACTCCGGCTGGATAATGTATGACACATGGCTTAGGATAAAGAAGGAGCGCCCGAACGCCGTTGTGTTTGAATGCACGCTCGGCTTCTGCCCCGGTGACGACCGCATGTTCGGTCACACGGGTATCCCGATGATAGAGATAATGCTTGAGACGATGCGCGCACAGCACGGTCCCGCCGATGACGCTAAATATTACACCTCGCATATGGCGATGACGCTTCACGGAACGCATGAGGAACTTGTGCGCCAGCTTGCGCCGCTTGATGTGACTCCGGCGTACGACGGCATGCGCATCAGAGTGTGACAGTTGCCTTGCATATCAATTTTTGTCACCTAAATGACTAAAAATGTCTTGTAATTCCGCATTAATTGTCTTATAATATAATTACTTAAGGAAAGGCACGGTAAACCGAAATGGAAAAAATCAAAGTTACGATCTGGAACGAATTCAGACACGAAAAGACCGATGAGCACGCACGTGCGCTTTATCCGAACGGCATTCACGCCACTATCGGAGAGTTTCTTTCAAAGGATGAGGAGATCGAGGTCCGCCTGGCGGCGCTTGACGATCCCGAGCAGGGACTGCCCGATTCACTGCTCAACGATACCGACGTACTTATCTGGTGGGGACATATGGCTCACGGAGAGGTAAAGGACGAGCTTGTGACGAAGATCCAGCGCCGCGTTCTGCTTGGCAGAATGAGCTTTATAGCGCTTCACTCGGCGCATCACTCCAAGCCCTTCCGCGCGATACTCGGTACCACGGGCAACCTCCAGTGGGGACGCAATCAGCGCGAAATAATGTGGAATCTGCTTCCCACTCACCCCATAGCTGCGGGCATTCCTCAGAGCTTCTTTATCGAGGAGGAAGAGCTTTATGCCGAGCCTTTCTTCATTCCTCAGCCCACCGAGCTAATCTTCGGCTCATGGTATGAGGACGGATACATATTCCGCGCGGGCATGACCTTCCTGCGTGACGCCGGCAAGGTGTTCTACTTCCAGCCCGGCCACGAGACCTGCCCGTCCTTCCACAACCCCTACGTGCAGCGCATAATAACCAACGCGGTGCACTGGGCAAAGCCCGTAAATCCCGGATACGACATCCACGATTTCTGCCCGCATCCCATTTACAATTATGACGATGTTGAAGCGGCGGGCAAGCTCAAAAAGAACTGCTGCCGTCCCGTTGAGCAGCAGCTTAACATCAAGATCAAATAATCACGGCTGGCTGCCGCGCCACGGCGCGGCAGCCTTGCTTTACTAAAAAGCGCGGAGGTATACCATGCTTGAAAAGATGATAAAAAACGAAACGGCGAAAAAGGCTGCGGCGCTTGACCGGTGGATGGCAAAGCATGACAGCGCAAATCCGTTCCCGGCGGACGTTACGCTGACACCCGACGTCGATTACATCGGCGACGGTGCTGTGTGCCACATGACGGATATTTACCGGCAGTCCGGAGCGGAAGGGAAGCTACCGGTGCTCATTAATATCCACGGCGGCGGTTTTCTGCTCGGAAGAAAAGAAGCCAACAGGCTTTTTGCGGCTGATATGTGCCGCCGCGGGTTCGTTGTTTTCTGCCCGGAATATCCGCTCGTGCCCGACACCGATATTTTCGGGATATTCCACGCGCTTACCGACTGCATAAACAGGATAGGCGAGATCGCGGAGAGCTACGGCGGGGATACGTCGCAAATATATCTTTGCGGCGACAGCGCAGGCGCGCATATCTGCGTTTACCTTGCCGCAATGCAGCGGAATGCCGATGTTGCGGGCGCTGCCGGAGTCGATCGTATCAGGTACGAAATAAAGGCGCTGGGGCTTCAGAGCGGTATGTTTTACACAACGCTGCCCGACCAGGTGGGGATGTTCCTTCCGTCGATGATATACGGCAAGGACCGCAAAAAGAACCCGTTCTTCACAAAGTATGCCGTCCCGGACGTGCCGGGGATCGCGCAAAGCCTTCCGCCGTGTTTTGTCGTGACGGCGCGCGGCGATTTTCTGCGGAATTACAGCCGCCGCTTTGCCGCGGCGCTCAAAAAGAACGGCGCGAAATATATGTTCCTCGATATGGATGAGGAGGAAAAGCTCCCGCACGCTTTTGCGGCAATGCTGCCGGAGACAGCGGCGGCGCAAAAGGCGAACGCCGCAATGACGGAATTCTTCCGCAATGCCTGAACGCGGTATTTTATATTCCATAACAAATAATGGGGCTGTCGCATTTATGCGTCAGCCCCTCAGATTCGGCGGGCAGGAGCCGACGAGTCTGAAAAATAACGACGTTTTTGCCCCACATAGCTTTTAAAATACGCGATAATATTGGGGCAAAACGGCGGTGTTCAGCCGCCGAGACGTTATTTGGGGGCAGTCGCGCATTAGCGCGACTGCCCCATTTCATATTGTCGGCAGGCGGGATCGCGGCTGTGTTATTCCGGCTTTTTTCTGCTCCATACCAACCCGGCGACGACCGACGCCGCAACCGCCACGGCGGCGACCGCGCACCATATGCTGACCGTGCCGACCCAGCCGAATGACTTTATCGATCTTCCGTAAAGGCTTGAGGCAAGCGCGGAGCCAAAGTAGATAAAGCAGTTCAGCGTGCCGGATACGGCGGATGATATCCTCATTTTGCCGTAGTGGTAGCAAAGATAGGTGAGAAATATCGTGTTCACTCCCCACATCGCCGCAACACCGAGGGCTATAAGTATAACCGCGGGTACGGTGCTGCGCAGTCCCGTCAGCGACAGCACGAGCATAGCTGCAAAGGTTATTCCGTACAGCACGGCGGCAGTAAAGCATTCGTTGTGTGTGAATCTGCGGTCTATCCATATTGCCAGATAAGGTCCCGCAATGCCGAGCAGCGGCACACATGTGGCTATGAGTGAGGCTGTTGAATCAGACATACCGAAGCTGTTCACAAAAAACTGTGGGATCCACTGTATGACGGCCTCCTTCAGTGCTCCGTTGAAGACTGCGGCAAAGGCGACGGCGAGAAGCCCGGTGGCAAAGAAGACGGCGGGAGTAAGACCGCGGGAGCGCGGCGCGCTCGCCGTATCGGTCGAGTGGCGCTCGGCGGCTGCGCGGGCGTCCATGCTTTCGGTGTATTCGGAAAGCTTACCAAGCCCTGCAAACCAGATGATGCCGCATATGATTATAAGTATTCCCGTCGCGTAAAAAACCGCACGCCAGCTTCCGGCGGCAAGCGCGACAGAGGGAATTATATAGCTTCCCACCGTCCCGAGAGGGATCGTAAGCGATATATCGGCTCCGGCGCATTGACGCGACGGCTCGTCCATCCATTCGCTGAACGCGCGGATTATCGGCGACCAGAGCATTGAGTTGAATATGCCGTTCAGTCCCCACACCGCGACGAGCCCCGCACGCCACGGGCAGACAGCCATCATGATGTTTGCGGCGCCGACGCCGGAAAGCCCGATGCCTATCATGTATTTCGGCGATACGCGCACGCCTATCGCGCCGTTTATAAGCTGTCCCGCGCCGTAGCATATGAAATATGCCGATGCGACCGTGCTTGCCGACGCCAGATCGAGAATTCCCTCGGTCATCATTGCGTTCTGGCACGCGGAAAAGTCATATCTGCCGAAATATGAAAACATATATGCGATAAAGCAGAGGAAAAACAGCTTTCCCGCCTCTGCGCTTAATTTGTATCTCTTGGCTTTCATTTGTCACCTCGTATGGTCCGAATCGTATAAAATAATAGCACTGTTTGACGAAAAATGCAATAGCGGGGCATTGATCGGCGGATTTTTGACGAAGTGACATAAAAAAGCCCGCGCGCGGCGCTTTTTTTATTGACTTTTACATCCCGATGTATTATAATTGAAGCAAAACGGACGGTGTGTCCGAACAACAAAAGGCATGGTGTTTTTATGAGAACAGTAAAAAAGAATTACCTACGTTTTGTATTGGCGCTTACGGCGCTTGCTATCCTTGCATCGGCGCTTGTGTCCTGCGTGCAGAGCGGCGGAGGAGAGACCTCCGGTGACGATGCAACTACCGCGGTCCCTGAGCAGGTGCTTCCGGTCACCGAGCTTGCAAAATACAGATTCGTTCACGCCGAAAAACTGGGCGGCGACCTTTCCCGCGCGATATCGGCTCTTCACAAGCGTTATGACGCCGCTGTCGGCACCGATACCGAGCAGAGCGATGATTTTTACCGCGAGGGCGTTCCGGAGCTTGCCATGAAGGAGCTCGAGATACTTGTCGGTACGACCAACAGACCCGAATCCGTTGAATTTATATCCGCACTGCGTACCAACGACTACGGCTATGCGCTCATGGGCAAGAAGATCGTCATTGCCGGGCGCACCGAGGCGGGTACTATCAAGGCGATAGAGGAATTTGAGAAAAACGTTCTTTCGCGTTACGAGGCGGACAAAACGATAGAGAATTTCATTATGTCGTCCGAGGGATACACATTCCGCGCGGAATACGATGTGGATTCGCTCAAGATCGGCAATGCCGATATCGGCGAATGGGTCATAGCATACCCTGCCAAGCATCCGCTCGGCGAGAATATAGCCGCTTCCCGCCTCGGCGCCGCGATAGCGGAAGCCTGCGGCTTTACGGTCAATGTCGTAAAGGACAGCGGGCTTGAAGGGAAGAGCGAGAATATAATATCGGTCGGCAGGACCGCACAGGCATCGGAGGCGCATGCAGCCGGGCTTGAAAAGGCGGGAAGCAGCGCCTTTATCGGCTATGACGGAAAGAATATGATAGTTGGCGGCGGCGACTCGGTCGCCACGCTTGCCGCGGTCGAACAGCTCGTTGCGGAGCTTCGCAACGCCATGACGCGCGACGGAAGAAACGTTACGCTGACGCCCGATGCCGAAAAGAAATATGATGTCGGCGACAATATGCTCACAGCCATGAGCTTTAACCATCTTGTAAGCTCAAAGACCGCCGAGCGCACACAGCGCGTTATAGATATGGTGCTGAAATATCTTCCCGACACGATAGGCTTCCAGGAGACCAGCCCCGACTGGATGACAAGTCTTACGAGCGCTCTCGGAAGCATATACGGATATGTCGGCGAGGGACGCAACGGCGGCGACAGCGGCGAGTACAATCCGGTATTTTACAATAAGTCAAAGTTCACTCTTAAGGAGAGCGGAACGCGCTGGATGTCGGATACCCCGGAGACGGTATCGAAGTTTGAGGAATCCACCTACAACCGCATTTATACATACGCGCTTCTTGAGCGCAAGAGCGATGGCAGGCTGATAATGATAGTCAACACTCACCTTGACCACAAGAGCGAGCCGGCTCGCGTGAAGCAGATAAAGGTACTGCTTGACTTCATCGAGGCAAAATGCCGCGACTACCCGGTGGTGCTGAGCGGCGACTTCAATACGACGCCGACCTCCGATGTCTATAAGACGGTGCTCAAGTCGTTCCTTTCCGACTCAGCCGATGTTGCGATGCAGGTGAAGCGCGCATCGACATTCACGAACTACGGCAAGAGCAACAAAACGCTGGATTATCTCTTTGTGAATGCCGCAAAGATGAGCGTTGCAAGCTATGACGTCTGCAATGAGAAGATAAACGGCGATTTCCCGTCCGATCACCATCCGGTGCTCATCAAATATATCGTAAACGACTGAAAATAAAATCGTGGCTGTTAAAAACTCGATGTTTTTACCAGCCACTCAAAAATGCCGGTCAGGATACCGGCATTTTTGATGCGATCTTGGTCGGTTTTGCCGACCTGTATCTTTGTTTTTCGGTTTTCTTGACGGCAAAACGGCGGTGTTCAGCCGCCGAGACCAATGTCGTCGGGGGAGTTAAAAAACTCATGTTGAGTTTTTTAACACCCCCTTGGGTTTCAGAAAATGCTTTCAAATGAGACGCGTTCGAGCCTTGAGGCGTGCTCAATGGCGGTAACGAGCTGCTCGCGCTGCAATTCGAATTCCGCCGCGTCTTTCGCCAATGCCGCCGCCTTCATAAGGCGCAGCCTTTCGGTTATCCTTTCAACATCGTCGTATGATACGCTGAAGGATACGGCGGTCTTTTTTTCATGCCAGTATTCGTCAAAGGCGCATACCGCTTCGTAGCACCCTTCGCTTTCCGCGGAGGGCATTTTTTTCGCTGCTTCGATCGAGTATTCGTAAAAATCACGTATAAAAACGCTGTTTACGGCTATCCCCGCGATGAGGACCGCAAGCAGAAGCGCCGATATTATTATTTCTTTCATTTGCCGCTTGCCTCCTGCTTTCTGAAAAATCTGAGGTTCCCGCCGTCATCGGCAAGCAGGAGGAAAACGTCCGCAAGCGTACAGCTTTCGGTGGTGAGGAACTGCCCGACCCAGCTATCGTTTTTGTTCACCGCCTCAAGCCCGTGACGGTTTACCTTCCCGTTTTCGATCAGTATGTGATATATTCCGGTCTCCTGCGGCGTTTTGCCGAGGTCTGCCGCCGTGGCGGGCTTTTCGGGAGCCGTCGGAATGACGGATATGCTCCCGTCCTGCTCAAGTATCGCATAAGCGACCGTCGATATGTCTGTGCTTCCCGAGTGCCGCAGAGCGACCATAAGCTCATCGGCGGAGATGCGCGTGCGCTTTAGCTCCTCCTCCTGCGGTCTGCCTTGCTTTACAAGCACCGTGGGACGCGTGGAGAGGATGTTCTTGAGCGTCGGGAACCGCGACAGAAGCGCTGCGGAAAAGACCTCGGCGGCAAGCACGAGAATTATCGGTATTATCGCATAAACGAGCGGTATGCTGTGATTTTCTATCGGCAGTGCGGCTATTTCGGACAGAAGAAGCGTGCTTACAAGGTCCGACACCTCAAGCTGACCGAGCTGGCGTTTCCCCATGAGGCGCATGGCGCCCACAAGGACAACATATATTATCACCGTTCTTATCAGAATGATCGACATGACCGCACCGTACCTTTTCCCGGACATTCCGGGCTTTTTTTTTATAGTATCGGCACAATGCGCGGGAATATACATCGTCAGCCGTTAAGCTGTGCGGGAATATACGACCGTACCGGGGATCGCGCCAACGGCTTTTTTGGCGTTGATGTCAAGATCGTCATAGGCGAGAAGCGAGAACTGCCAGTCGCTGCAGGTGTCAAGATACATAAATGTCTTGTGCATCACGTTCCCCACGGCATCCTCGTCGGCGTCGGGAATGAACTCGATAATGAACATACTGGAGAAGAAATCATCGCTTACCGTTTTGCGCACCAGACGGATCTTTTCCACGATATTGCTTTCGTCGGCGGCTTTTATGTGAGCCAGTATGCCGTCAAGCATTCCGTCCGGGAGCTGCTCGGCGGAAAGACGGTCGTTTTTGCCGATATAGCTTATCCGGTCATATTCATCATGTTGCTTTTGCGCAAGCTCCAGAACGCGTGAGCGGTAATGCTCAAGCTCTTCCTTTCTGCCGGTGATACAGCAGAAGGTCCCTATCATATCCATGCCGTCGTCGATGTAATTTTTATTGTTTTCGACAGCATGATACATAAGCTCTATACCGTCCGGGTCGAAGGAATGCAACAGCTGCGATCCTTTTATAAAGTAGGCATAAAGAGCGGCTGAGTCGGGAAGCTCCTTTATGGCGCGGTCGCAAAGCTCCATAAGATCGTTCATGCGGCGGAGCGCGAGCAGCGCGTTAACGATGTCGCCGTATTCCTCGGCAATAAGAGGCTTACCGGCTGCCTCCCACGCTTCGACCTTGGCAAGCGGGTCGAGGTAGAGGCGTTGGCGCGTTTCCGCATAGGTCGGCGTTATTTCGTCATATATTTTCTTTTCCAATAAAAGTATGGCTTTTTCGCATTCGGCGTCGAGTGCGGGACTTTTTGATGAGTCGCCGACGCGGTAACCGGTGACGCCGAGAGCATCGAGCCGCATACGGAGCGTGGGGTGGGTCGCGTTGTTGGCAAGTATTTCTACGCGGGCATATTCGTTCCATGCATCCCGGCGCTCGTTGATATGCTTCTCGGTTTCCGCTATCATACTGCGTAAGAAATCATGCGGAAGCTCCTCATGCTCATAAGAATTGTTTCCTTCGCGTGCGTCGTCTTCCCATTCGTCCATGTCGCTGTAATACAGCTTGAGAAGCGCCGAGGCGACTCTTTCCTTGCTCCCGCAGCCGAGCATGGCGCGGTCGGCGTTGGATTCGGATATAACAGACGATGCATACGAGTAGAGAAGATGCTCAAACGAATATATGCTGTCGGGAAGCAAAAACATCTGCCTTGCCACTGAAAGTAAGACCGAATCATCGGAGGCGGTTCCAAGCTTGGCGGCGTAACGGTTGACCTTGTAAGCAAGGTGTGTTCCCGGCGCGACGTGTGCAAATTCGTGCAGCAGCACGGCGTAAAGTTCGTCCTCGGACAGGAGCGTGAGCAGCGTCATGCCGAGCTGTACCGAATATTCCGTACGTTCCTCACATATGCCCGCATTACAGCCGATAGTGCCGAAAATGCGTATTTTTTTGCGGCAGCCGATCTTTTCGGCTGCGCGAACTGCCAGCGCATTCAGCGCGGGGTACTCATCCGGCGTCAGCTCGGGGAAATGAGAGTCCGAAAATTCGTCCCGTTTTATCGGAAATATTCGGGAAAGGGCTGAAAGTATGAGAATGAACGACAGTGCGATGACGAGGTAGCAGAGAGGCTTTATCGTAATTACGCACGATGACAGAAATGCGGCGGCACATCCGCATATCCCGACGATTCCCGCGTATATGTCGGATGCCATCTTGATACGAAGCAGCTTTTTCAGCTTTGAGGCTGCGGTCTTTTCCGCTTCGTCGCGGTGTGAGATCAGGAATGTGCTGAAGTCGGCTACCGGCATTGAACTCAGCCTTTTTACGTAAAAGATCACCGCGATCCTGCCTGCCACTGCCAGTATCAGCGGAACGGGTATCAGCACGGCAAGCAGCGGGACGACCGACTTTGTTGGGAGCGAAGCTCCGTTCAATGACGTCCCCGCGACCACCAGAGCTATCGTTATTGCCACGGCAGAGGCTACGAGCAGGAACACGCCCCTGTTTTCCTTTGCTTTTTGACGGCTCAGTTGCTTGCGTTTTTCACGCTCCTCGGGTGAGACCGTGGCGCGGTTGTATTTTATCGCGAAAAAGAATGCTGCGACGATCGCCAGGACTATGCACGACATGAATATGACAAACAATATGATGTCGCGGTCGGAAAATTCGGGTATATCCTTGCCGCCGGTCGCAATGACGGCGCATGGGATAAAGGCGAACGCCAGTGCAATACTGCATATAAGTCCCGTCATATAGGCGCTACGTTTGTTTTTCATTTGATGTCCTTTCTTGGTGCGGAGAGCGGAAGCTCCGGGGCTGTATTATCATATCGACGCATCTATTATATCATAAATATCCCACGGTGTAAACACCGACTGAGGTATATGATCGCAGCAGTGATTTTCATCTATTTTACAAAAATATAAAAATAAAGAAGCCTTATATCGCTGATGGAATTTTAACGACTGAAAAAGTCGTTCTCTCGGGCTTTTTGACCCATTGTGCGAAAAAAATTTTTATTCTTTTTCGATTTCCTATTGCATTTCCGGGGGAGAGTATAGTATAATATCAGCACGGTGGTTCAAAGTGGAGCAAAAAGGTGTGAAATACCACGGTATTAAGCCTGAGTTCCATCAACATGCGGTCATGTGGTGCCGTCCCGAAAAGCATGTGAGTGGTGCTTTGAACCTTGCCCTTTAATTTCTTTTTGCGGAATTTGATTGAATTGATAGCATAAGTTACACACCGGATATCTGAGATCTGACCGGATATGCCGCGCGCGGTTCCGCAAAATAACAATGACGGCAGAAAATCAAGGAAAGGAGAACGCCATGGAGGAAAAGGAAACCGAAAAAACGGCGGCGGTCGATATATCGCTTCCGCTCATGGGTGTGTTCCACCACAATGTGGACGGTAAAAACAGGCTTTTCATACCCGCCAAGCACAGGGATATCCTCGGTGCGAGTTTTATAATCTGCCCGAGCATACGTGACAAGTCGCTCAAGGCGTATTCTCTTTCCGAATGGAATAAATATATCGCGCCGATCGAAAAGCTCGACCGCAAATATCAGGAAATGCTAAAGCGTTTCTACAACAGCAATGCGGCGGCGGTGACTCCTGACGCGCAGGGCAGAGTGGTGCTGACGCCCGAGCTTGTAGAATTCGCGGGTCTGCGCACGAGCGGCGCCGTAATCGTCGGATGCGGCAATTACTCCGAGATATGGTCGGAGGAGAACTACCGCGCCGAGCAGGCGGGCATCGACATGGCAGAGCTGCTTTCTGTCATTGAAAGTCAGGGGCTGTGATATGTCTGAGCATGATAAAAGGGTGAACTTCTCGCACGAGCCGGTGCTGCTCGACGAGGTGATCGAGGCTCTTGCGATAAAGCCCGACGGGATATATCTTGACGGCACGGCGGGCGGCGGCGGTCATTCGTTCGCCATTGCGTCGCGTCTTACGACCGGGCGTCTCATTGCCGTTGACCGCGACCCGGAGGCTGTGGCGGCGGCAAGCGAAAGGCTTGCTCCTCTCGGCGACCGCGCCAAGGTGGTAAGATCGAATTTTTCCGATATGGACCGTGTATGCGCCGCCGAAGGGATAGCGGCGCTTGACGGCATCCTGCTCGACCTCGGCGTTTCGTCACACCAGCTCGATACGCCGGAGCGCGGCTTTTCATACATATCCGATGCGCCCCTTGATATGCGCATGGATCCGTCCTCTCCGCTCAGCGCCGCGGATGTTGTGAACGGCTACCCGCGCGAGAGGCTGGAAAAGATCATTTTTGAATACGGCGAGGAAAAATTCGCATCGCGTATAGCCTCCAAAATATGTGAGGCGCGCGCCGCCTCACCGATAAGGACGACCGGCGAGCTTGTTGCGCTGATAAGGGCGGCAATGCCCGCGGCGGCGGTCCGCTCGTCCGAGCATCACCCGGCAATGCGTACATTTCAGGCGATACGCATAGAGGTGAACGGCGAGCTTGAGATAATCGAACCGACGGTACGCCGCGCGGCGTCGCTTCTGGCGCCCGGCGGCAGACTTGCCGTCATCACCTTTCATTCGCTCGAGGACCGCAGGGTAAAGCAGACCTACGCAGAGCTTGCGCGCGGCTGTATCTGCCCGCCGGATTTTCCCGTCTGCGTGTGCGGTCACAAGCCGGAAATAAGGATAATAACAAAAAAACCTGTCACGGCGACTCCCGATGAGCTTAAAAGAAACACGCGCTCGCACAGCGCGAAGCTGAGGGTAGCCGAAAAGATTTAAGAGGATCATGTGGTCCTGAAAATAAAAGAATGCAAAAAGGTATGGAGGTAAAAAATGAACGCATATGCCGAAACTGCCGCATCCGCGTCCTTCAATATCGCATACAATTCGCTTGAGCGGCGCTTTGGGGAGCGCGGGACCGCCGATTCGGTGCGCAGACTTGCCGCAGAGCAGGAAGAAAACGAGATAAAAACCGCAGCTCTTGCGCCGGAGGCATACCGCCTCGGCGCACGCAAGGAATGCCGCGACTGGAATTCAAGATATAAGACCGGCGCGTCCGAGGACGGCTTTTATATGACCGTTTCCGATTACAAGCGCTGCTTTTATGACGGCATGGGCTACGATCCGCAGGTCAAGGTCGCGCGGCGTGTTCGTGCGGTCGGCGGAGAGTGGCACCCGGAGCATCCCGCGGCGGCTTATGAGTTCCGCGACAGCGCGTCCCGCGCGCTTACCGAAAGCGGTGAGCGCCGCATGACTCCCGCCGAGGCATACCGCGATGCCGCGATAGAGAGATGGTTCCCGCGCGAGGAGATCGCGCCGATAAAGGACCGCAGACTGCGTGCGTTCCCGGTGGGAGCGGTCGCGCTCGTTATTCTGTTCGCGCTCGTGCTTGCGCTCCCGATAACGCTCAGCGTTATGATAAAGGAACGCTCCGATGCCGTGGCGGCTGCCGAGGCGCGGCTTGCCGAGCTTGATGCAGAGGTCGCATCGCTTGAAAATTCGCTCAGCGTCAAGGACGACCTTGCGGAGATACGCCGCATCGCCATTGACGAGTACGGGATGATAAGCACGAATGCTTCGACCACGCATTATCTGTCGCTCGGCGGCAAGGACCGCATCGAGGCGTTCAGCGAGGACAGCGGAAATACCGGCGTTATGGCGCTGCTGAGTGCACTCGGTATCCGCAGGAGCGAATAAAAACGCGAATAAAAACGCGAATAAAATCAACGGCGGAGCAATATCATTGAATGACGGCGCCGCGCCGTGATCCCCTGAAAGGAACGAGGAGGCAATGAAGGGAGAAAAGATCAGGATCAGCACAAAGCTCGTTGTGCGCTCATATATCCTCTTTGCCGTTATCATCATCGCGTTCGTTCTGCTTGCTTTAAGGATATTTACGATACAGACGGTCAATTTCGACTATTATCAGCAAAAGGTGATAAACCAGCTCACCACCGAGTCTACGGTATACTCGAACCGCGGCGTGATATACGGCGCCGACGGTGTAAAGCTTGCCGCAAACATTTCAGCATACCGCATATTCATCGCGCCGTCCAATATACGCGCAGCGGTTGCCGAATCCACCGGTGAGGATGCAAAAAACTATGACGATATCATTTCGCGCGGTCTTTCCGAGATTCTCGGCGAGAAATACGGCATAACCTACGATACCGTGGCGGAGATGATAGAAAAGAAAAAGGGTAGTCTTGATGCCACTGTCGTGCGGCTTGCCGACGGCGACAGCGCCGACCTTGTGCTTGATTTCGTTTCAAAAAACGGACTTGAGGACATGGTGCTCGTTGAGGCTTCAAGCAAGCGCTACTACCCGTACGGAAACGTTGCCTCTCATGTTCTCGGGTTTACCGGGACCGACGGCACCGGACTTTACGGTCTTGAATACCAGTACAACACACAGCTTGCGGGCACGCCCGGCAGATATATCACCGCGCGTGATTCATACGGCAGGGAATTGCCCTTTGAATACAAAAGCGTGATAGATGCCGTTGACGGCTACGATGTACACACAACGATAGACCTCAAGATACAGATGATACTTGAGGAACAGCTCCGTGCGACATTTGAGGAATGCCAGCCGGAATGCGGCGCCGCCGGCGTTGTGATGAACGTCAAGACCGGCGCGGTGCTCGCGATGGGCGTTTATCCCGATTTTGACTGCAACGATCCGCGAACGCTCGACGATTACTACGAGGGACTTCTTGAGGCTTCGGGATATACGGAGGGCAGCGCTGAATACAATACGCTCAAAAAAGAGCTTCAGATGAAAATGTGGTCGAACAAGGTGCTTACCGATCCGTATATGCCCGGTTCGACATTCAAAATAATCACAACGTCGGTCACACTTGAAGAAAATGCCGCAAAGGTGGACGAAAAGTTCTATTGCGCAGGCTATCTTCAGGTGGCAAACCGCAAAATACATTGCTATCATGTGAGCGGTCACGGCAGTCTGACACTCGGCGAGGGACTTCAGAAGTCCTGCAACCCGGTAATGATGACGGTCGGAATGCGCATAGGACAGGAGAAGTTTTATAATTATTTCCGTCAGTTCGGATATCTCGGTAAAACGGGGATCGATCTTCCCGGCGAGGGCGACACTACATTCTGGGACGAGGATAAATTCGGCATCGTTGACCTTGCCGTCGCATCCTTTGGTCAGAACTTCCGCATATCAATGATAAACCACATCACGGCGCTGTCCGCAGTTGCCAACAACGGCGAGCTGCTGACGCCTTACG